>JGI24728J21555_1000418_pt1 | contig 22544 bp, 17 predicted proteins | sample EPASupsiteSAE305_FD_21555 | JGI IMG/M metagenome (IMG submission 21555) | reverse complement strand
CTCCCGGAGCCGCCAAATCAGCCCGAGCGGGCGTCGTATAATGGTAATACCCTAGCTTCCCAAGCTAGAGCCGTGGGTTCGATTCCCATCGCCCGCTCCACCGGATACCCAAAAGGCCAGTCCTCCGCGACTGGCCTTTTTCATTTCCGCCCCTGCCGCCACGGCGGCACTGGCGTCAGGGCCGCTTCCAGTTCTGCCAGGAAGACCTTGACCTTGGGCAGGCGGATGCGGCTGGGGGTGTAGCAGGCGTAGAGGTGGCGGCCGAAGCGGACCTGGGGTTCGTGGTCGGGCAGGACCCGGATCAGGCGGCCGTCGGCCAGGGCCGGGGCGCACAGGAAGTCGGGCAGGATGCCGATGCCCTGGCCGGCGAGGATGGCGTCTTCCAGGCATTCCAGATTGTTGTAGCGCAGGGGGCTGTGGATGGGCACCCGGATCTCGGCTCCTTCCCGGTCGGTCAGGCGCCAGTGGCCGTCGTCGGTGAACAGGTAGCTGAAGCAGCGGTGCAGGGGCAGGTCCTGGGGCGTCTGGGGCGTGCCGTGGGCGGCCAGGTAGGCGGGGGCGGCGCAGAGGTGGCGTTCCAGTTGCAGCAGGGGGCGGGCCACGGCGTCTTCGGGCGGGGCCTTGGTCAGGCGGAGGGCCAGGTCGATGCGGTCGGCCACCAGGTCCACCAGCTGGTCGGTGAGTACCAGCTCACATTCCAGGCCCGGGTATTTCTCGACCATGGACGGCAGCAGGGGGGCGATGTAGCGGCGGCCGAAGGCCAGGGTGGCGCTGATGCGCAGTACGCCCTGGGGCGTTTCGCCCAGGTGGCGCAGGGCCAGTTCGGCGCTGTCCACCGCTTCCAGGGCGCGGCGGGCGTGCTGGAGGAAGACTTCGCCGGCGGGGGTCAGGCTGAGGCGGCGGGTGGCCCGTTCGAACAGGCGCTGGCCGAGGGATCGTTCCAGGTCGCCGATCTGCTTGCTCACCTGGGCCCGGGTGCAGTCCAGCTGCCGGGCGGCGGCGGCCATGCTGCCGCTTTCGACGACCTTGAGGAAACTGTGCCAACTTGGAAGCCAGGCCATAGTGTCAATGATCCGTTGACGTTGATGCGGGGATTATGGGCTGTTTCGTCGCCGATTTGCTGACTAGAGTGGAATCCGATTGATTTGGTCCGTACGGGCCGGGAAGGATTGCCATGTTTCGTACCCTGAGCCGGCCGGAAGTGCTGGTGACCACCCTGGCGGCGGCCGGCATTCTCATGGTGACCATGGGTGCCCGGCAGTCCCTCGGCCTCTTCGTCGCACCCCTCAATACCCACACCGGCCTGGGCATCGCCAGCATCAGCCTGGCCATGGCGGTGGGCCAGTTCACCTGGGGCGCCATCCAGCCCGTGGCGGGGGCCGTGGCCGACCGCTACGGCGCCCGGGCGGTGCTCATCGGCGGCCTGCTGGTGCTCGCGGTCGGCAGCGCCCTGACGCCCTTCATGGATTCGGGCCTGGGCCTGATCTTTTCCATCGGCCTGCTGTCGGCCATGGGCGCCGGTGCCGGCAGCTTTTCCGTGCTCATCGGCGCCGCCGCCCAGCGCCTGCCGGTGGAGGCCCGGGGCGCCGCCTCCGGGGTCATCAACGCCGGCGGCTCCTTCGGCCAGTTCGTCTTCGCCCCCATCCTGCAGCGCCTGATCCAGAGCGTCGGCTGGATGGGCGCCCTGTGGGCCATGGCCATTGCCACCCTGGCGGCCCTGCCCCTGGTGGGCCGTCTGGCGGGGGCTCCGCCGGCCCATGCCCCGACAGCGGCCCCTGGCGGCGGTCTTGGCCAGGCGGTGAAGGAGGCCATGGGCGACCGCAGCTACCTGCTGCTGCATGCCGGCTTTTTCACCTGCGGCTTTCACATCGCCTTCCTCGTCACCCACCTGCCCGGCGAGGTGAACCTGTGCGGACTGCCGCCCTCGGTGGCCAGCTGGTCCCTGGCCATCATCGGCCTGGCCAACATCTTCGGCAGTCTCTATGCCGGCTCCTGTGTGGCCCGCTACCGCAGCAAGTACATCCTGGCGGCCATGTACGCCTCCCGCGCCCTGCTCATCATCTGGTACCTGATGATGCCGCGCACGGAATGGACCTACTACCTGTTCGCCGCCGGCCTCGGCTTCACCTGGCTGGCCACGGTGCCGCCGACGGCGGCCATCGTCGGCAAGCTTTTCGGCGTGCGCTACCTGGGCACCCTGTTCGGCCTGACCCTGCTCTCGCACCAGATCGGCGGCTTTCTCGGCGCCTACCTGGGGGGCCTGACCCTGACCCGCTTCGGCGACTACGGCTGGATGTGGTACGCCGACATCGCCCTGGCCGCGGCCGCCGCCCTGGTGAACCTGCCGATCCGGGAAAAGCCGGTGCAGCCCGTGGCCCAGCCGGCCTGAGGCGCCGCCGCAAAGCAAAAAGGCCAGCCCGGGAGGCTGGCCTTTGTTTTTGGCGCGGCGCGTTCAGTTGTTGTTGCTGCCGCCGTCCAGGCTGTCGATGAGGGCGAAGAGGCGTTTGTAGAAGTCCGGGTCGGCGATGGTTTCCTCGCCCACCTTGACCAGGGAATCCTTGTCCGCCACCCAGGGCAGGGAGATGGAGCCGATGCCGGTGACGCTGAGGCCGGCGCTGCTGCTGCCGGCCTTGAGGGCGAAGCGGGTCTGGCGGGCGTTGGCGTAGATGACGGTGCCGACGTTGCTGGGCAGGCACACCAGGCTGATGGAAAGGCGCATGCCGTAATCGGCCTCGGGCTGGAACAGCTTCTCGCCGCGGATGCTTTCGGGCTTGGTCTCCTCCACCTGGTAGCCCTGGCTGAGCAGGGCCCGGCGTCCCAGTTCGCAGGCGTTGGCGGGAACCCGGGTGCTCCAGTATTCGAAGGGGGAATTGCTGTCGAAGGACTCGTGCTTGTAGGCCGGCGTGGGGCGGGAGGCGCAGCCCGCCAGCAGCAATCCGCTCAGGGTGAGTAAGACAAGGGGGCGGAAAGAAAAACGCATGGGGTTCTGGTGCCGGGAAAGACGGTTGCTGAAACGGTTGCCGAAGGCAGAATCTTAGATCATCCGGGCCGTTTCGGGGCGTTGCGACAACTTCCTTTACATGTTTTGGCGCCGGGGCCGCCTAGCCTGCGCCGGCCGGCTGGACCGCCTCCCGGGTGGCCGCCTCGAGCAGGCTCAGGGCCCGGTCGAAATCGAAGTACTCGATGGCCTGGTCGATCTGGGGGCCCCAGGCGCCGAGCAGGGGCAGCAGCAGATGTCCAGACTGCTGCCAGAGCAGGCTGGCCTGCATGTCGTCCCCGGCCAGCAGCGTGTGCAGCCGGTTGAGCAGCTGGGCCTGCTCCCCGTTGGCGCCGTTGCCGGGTGTCGGCTCTGCCGCCGGGGTGCGGGTCGGCAGCCAGCGCAGCAGGGCCTGGTAGAGCACCTCGGGGACCACCGGCTTGGCCACGAAGTCGTTCATGCCGGCTTCCAGGCAACGCGCCCGGTCTTCGGCGAAGGCGCCGGCGGTCATGGCCAGGATGGGCAGGTCGGCGCAGCCGGGCAGCTCCCGGATGGCCCGGGTGGCCTGCAGGCCGTCCAGGTGGGGCATGTTCACATCCATCAGCACCAGGTCGAAGCCGCCGGACTGGGCCAGGCTCACCGCCTGGTGCCCGTCCTCGGCCACGCTGACGGCCAGGCCGGCATCGTGCAGCAGGTCCTGGGCCACCTCCTGGTTGAGGGCGTTGTCTTCCGCCAGGAGGATGCGGCAGCCGCCGTGGCGGGCGCGCAGGCGGGCCGGCAGTTCCTGCTCCGCAGTTGCGGCGGTGGTGCCGGCCGCGGTGTCCGCCACCTCCAGGCGCAGGCTGATCCAGAAGACGCTGCCCTGGCCCGGCTTGCTGTCCACCCCGATGTCGCCGCCCATGAGCCGGATGAGGCGCTTGCTGATGGCCAGGCCCAGGCCCGTGCCGCCGTACTTGCGGGTGGTGGAGTTGTCGGCCTGCTCGAAGGCCTGGAACAGGGCGGCCTGCTGCTCCGGGGCGATGCCGATGCCCTGGTCCGCCACCTCCAGGCGCAGCTCCACCTGGCTCTGGCTGCGGCTGAGCAGGCGGGCGCCCAGGGTGATGTGGCCCTGGTCGGAGAACTTCACCGCATTGCTGAGGAAGTTCACCAGGATCTGCTGCAGGCGCATGGCGTCGCCCCGCAGGACGGGGGGCAGGGCCGGGTCGAGGTGCCGCTCCAGGCGCAGGCCCTTGGCTTCCAGCTGGGGCCGCAGCAGGTTTTCCGCATTGTCGAAGAGGCGCGCCAGGGGGAAGTCCTGCACGTCCAGATGCAGCTTCTCGGCCTCGATCTTGGACAGGTCCAGGATGTCGTTGATGATGTTGAGCAGATGGGTGGCGGCACCGTGGATCTTGTCCACCCGCTCCCGGGCCCGGGCGTCGCCCACCTCCCGCCCCAGCAGGTGGGAGAGGCCGAGGATGGCGTTCATGGGGGTGCGGATCTCGTGGCTCATGTTGGCCAGGAAGGCGCTCTTGGCCCGGCTGGCGCTCTCCGCCTCGTCCCGGGCTTCGGCCAGCTCCATGGTGCGGGCGTGTACCAGCTCCTCCAGGTGGTGGCGGTGCTGCTCCAGCTCCTGCTCCAGGCGCAGGCGGAAGGTGATGTCCCGGTGCAGGCACAGCACATAGGCCTGGCCTTCCCACTCGACACGGCTGGCGCTCACTTCGACGTTGAAGGTGCGGCCGTCCTTGTGGCGGTGCACGGTCTGGAAGAACTCGCCGCCCTTGCTCAGGGCCCGCAGCATGGCGGTGATCTGTTCCCGGGGAATCGCCGCGTCCCAGTCCCACACGTGGAGCCGTTCCATTTCCTCCGGCGTGTAGCCGAGCATGGCCGCCATGGCCGGATTGGCTTCGGCCACGGCGCCGTCCTCGGTGAGCAGCACCAGGCCGTCCCGGCTGTGCTCGAACAGGGCCCGGCGCATGGAAACTTCGCTGGCCATGGCCCGGGCCTGCTCCTTGCGCTCGGTGATGTCGCGCCAGACGGAGGCGCAGCCGAGGCGCCCGTCCATTTCCACCCGCCGGTTGCTGACCCAGAAGTCCCGCACCTGGCCGTCCTTGCGCCGCAGGCGGGTTTCCGTGCTGTGCTGGCCGTCCCGGATGACGGCGGCCAGGGCCTGGCGGACCTGCTGCGGGTCCATCTCCGCCTCCAGGTCAGCGATGGAGAGGCCGGCCAGTTCCTCCCGGGTGTAGCCCAGGCTGGCGCAGGTCATGTCGTTGAATTCGATGAAGTGGCCGCTCTCGGCGTCGATCAGGCAGATGCTCTCCGGCGCCTGGGCGGCGATGGCGCTGAAGATGTCCTCCCGCTCGCGCAGGGCGCTGCGGGTCTGCAGGCGGCCGATGGCGTCGCCGAGGCGCTGGGCGATGCTTTCCTGCAGGGTCCGCTCCTCCGGCAGCAGGGCCGTGTCGTGCTCGCCGTCGGGCTGGCACAGCACCGTCAGGGTGCCCTGGTCGCCTCCCGGGGTGCGGAAGGTGACCCGGTGGCCACCGGTTGCGGCCGGGTGGCCCGGGGTGGCGTAACGGACACCGCCGAACTCGATGCAGGCGAAGGTCTGCCGGGGCCAGCGCCAGCCCGGCGGAATGAGGCCCACCACCCGTTCCAGGATTTCCCCCAGGCCCAGGGCCGGGTCTTCCGTGACCCGGGATATTTCGTAGAGGCAGGCCAGTTCCTGCATGCGTTTGCGCAGCACCCATTCGGTATGGGCCCGGGCCTTCTCCTTGGCATCCAGGGCATCGAGCAGGGCGTCGAAATGGCCGGCCAGCTGGCCGATCTCGTCCTCTTCCTCCATGCGCCCGACCCGGGCCAGGGTGCGGCCCTGGCCGAAGTCGGTCATGGCGTCGCGGATGCGCTGCAGGCGGTCGGTGAGGCGGCGGGATTTCTTCAGGAAGACATAGGTGAGCAGCAGCATGCTCAGGCCCAGCACCAGCGAAATGCCGCCCAGGAGCAGGTGCTTCTCGTTCTGGTAGTAGGTTTCCGGAAAGCCGGAGTAGATCATGCCGATGCGCCGCCCCTCGCCGTCGAGCAGGGCCTGGTAGCCGGCGATCTGCCAGCTGTCCACCACCCGGGCCCGCCGCACCCAGGTGCCGCCTTCTTCCAGCACCGCCTGATTGACCTCGGCACTGGCCCGGGTGCCCAGGGCCCGCTGGCCGTTGGCCAGCTGCACGTTGGTGGCGACGCGGATGTCTTCGAGGAACAGGGTGGCGGTGCCGCTGTCGCCGCCCGGCAGGGTGCCCACCGGGAAAACCACCTCCCGGATATTGTCGATCAGGGCCAGGTTGTTGTTGAGCAGGATGCCGCCGAAGAGGATGGCATCTCCGTAATCGCCGCTGAGGGGCAGGTGGGCGGCGGCGTTGATGAGCAGGCCCCGGGTCTCCGCCTCGCCCTTCGGCGCCCCCGCCACCTCGACCCGGGCCCGGGCGGGAAAGCGGGAGCCGAGGCGGGCCAGCTGTTCCGCATCGAAGCGCTCGTAGGCCGATACCGGCAGTCCGGTCAGCACCTGGCGCACGACAAAGGAGCGGGGCAGGCGGGTGCCGGGCACGGCGTCGGTGCTGGCGGCGATGATCTGGCCGTCCTCGGTGGCGACGATGAGATAGTCCAGGCCCGCCGATTCGGCCCACACGTCGAGCACCTTGCCCAGGGTCGGGTCGTTGCCGCGGTGGGCCTTGAGCAACTGGGGCAGGCGTTCGGAGAGGGCCTGCTGCAGCACCTGCTGGCCGGAGCGGTTGCGGATCTGCTCCAGATAGTTGCGGGTGCTGATCAGATGGGCGTGGGCATTGGCCTCCAGCAGTTCGTCGAAACGCTGGCCGCCCACCACCAGCACGGCCATGATCACCGGCAGGGTGACGAGCATGGGCACCAGGCCCAGCACCACCAGGCGGATGTGCAGGGAGCGGCGCCAGGCCCGCTGCCAGCGGGAAAGGAAGTGTGGGTGCAAGGCCATGTTGGGCACCGGGGCGACGGCCGGGCGGCCGCCGGGGTTAGGTGAATGATCTGCCGTCTATTATCTTAGTATTATCAGAATCTTTCGGCGACCATGCGTGGAATTAGTGCATGGTCCCAACCACCAAAGCGGAGCTTTCCCATGCGCAAGCCCCTGGCTGCCCTGATTCTCCTCGGTACCCTGCTGCTGGCCGCTTGCGGCGAACCGGAGCCGGTGCGCATCGGTTTTCTCGGTGGTCTTTCCGACCGCAACACGGATGTGGGGGATGCCGGGCGCAACGGCGTCATCCTGGCGGTCGAGCAGTGGAACCGGGAGGGCGGCATCCAGGGCCGCCCCATCGAGCTGATTGCCCGGGACGATGCCCAGAAGGCCGAGACCGCTGCCCGGGCGGCGGCGGAGCTGGGCCAGGCGCGGGTGGAGGCGGTGATCGGCCCCTTCACCTCGGCCATGGCGGCGGCGGCCGTGCCGGTGCTGGCCCGCAGCGACACCCTGCTGATCAGCCCGACCCTCAGCGCCATGGCTTTTTACGCCAAGGACGACAACCTGGTGCGCATCAACCGCAGCACCCGGGACAATGCCGGCGACTACGCCCGCATGCTTTACCAGCGGGGCCAGCGCCGCGTCGCCGTGGCCTACGACACCCGCAACCGGGTCTTTTCCGAATCCTGGCTGGAGGAGTTCCGCCGCGCCTTCACTAGCAGCGGCGGCGCCATCGTCGCCGAAGCGGCCTACGACTCCCAGCCCGACACGGATTTCGCCCAGGTGGTGCGGCGCCTGCTCAGGAACGACCCGGACGGCCTGCTCTACATCGCCGGCGCCATCGATGTGGCCCGCCTGGCCCAGCAGTCGCGCCGGCAGGCGCCCCGGCTGCCCATTGCCGCCTCGGAATGGGCTGCGTCGGAACAGCTGACCGAACTGGGGGGCTCCCTGGTGGAAGGGCTGCTGATCCTGCAGAACTACAACCGCTATGACGAATCCCCCCGCTACGTGGCCTTCCGCGACGCCTTTGCCCAGCGCTTCCAGCGCCTGCCGGGCTACAGCGCGGTGGCGGCCTACGATGCGGCGACGGTGCTGTTCACCGCCCTCAGCCGGCGCCAGCGTGGCGACAGCGTCAAGGCGGCGGTGCTCAAGTACGGCCCCTACCAGGGCCTGCAGCAGCAGATCAGTTTCGACGCCTTTGGCGATACCACGCGGCAGGCCTTTTTCACCGAGATCCAGCAGGGGCGCTTCGTCCTGGTGCGCTGATCCCCTTCAGGCGCGGCGTTGCTGCATCCAGGCGGTGAAGTCCGCCGCCGGCATGGGCCGGCCGAACAGGTAGCCCTGACCCTGGTCGCAGCCGGCGCCGCGCAGGAATTCCAGCTGCTCCTGGGTCTCGATGCCTTCGGCGGTGATGTGGAATCCCAGGGAGTGGCCGAGGGCGATGATGGCGCGGGCGATGGCCACGTCGTTGGCGTTGTGGGGCAGGTCGGCGACGAAGGCCCGGTCGATCTTCAGGTGGTTGATGGGCAGCACCTTGAGATAGGCCAGGGAGGAATAACCGGTGCCGAAGTCGTCCACCGCCGTGGTCACCCCCAGGGTCTGGATGTCGCACAGCACCTGCCGGGCATGGTTCGGGCTTTCCATGATCAGGCTTTCGGTCACTTCCACCTCCAGGGCCGTGGCCGGCAGACCGTGCTTTTCCAGGGCCTGGCGCAGGGTCGCCGCATAGTCGCTGCGCTCGATCTGCAGGGCCGCCACATTGACGGCGATGCGCCCGGCCAGCAGGTCCCGGTCCGCCCACTGGCGGGCCTGGCGGCAGACCTGGTCGAGCACCAGTTCGCCGATGGGCACGATCAGTCCGGTGCGCTCGGCCAGGGGGATGAACTCGGCCGGCGACACCAGACCCCGGGCCGGGTCGCGCCAGCGCAGCAGGGCCTCGGCGCCGCACAGGCTGCCGTCGGCCAGTTCCAGCTTGGGCTGGTACCAGACCTCGAATTCCCCTTCTTCCAGGGCCCGGCGCAGGGAGCGTTCCTGGGTCAGCCGTTCCTGGGCGCGGCGGGTCATGTCGGCCTGGTAGAAGCGGTAGCTGTTGCGGCCCCCTTCCTTGGCCCCGTACATGGCGGTGTCGGCATTGCGCACCAGGGCTTCCGGCGTGTCGCCGTCGAGAGGGGCGATGGCGATGCCGATGCTGGTGGTGACCAGGGCGGCGGTACCGTCCAGGTCGAAGGGTTCCTGCAGGGCCTGCAGCAGCTTCTTCACCACACTGATGGCGTCGGTGCCCTGGGCCAGGTTGTTGAGGATGATGGCGAACTCGTCGCCTCCCAGGCGGGACACCGTGTCCTCCACCCGCACGCATTCCTTGAAGCGGTGGGCCGCCTGCTGCAGCAGCAGGTCGCCGGTGGGGTGGCCCAGGCTGTCGTTCACCGTCTTGAAGCCGTCCAGGTCCAGCAGCAGCACCGCCAGCTCCTGGCCGTAGCGCTGGGCCCGCTCCAGGGCGTGCTGCAGGCGGTCGTGGAAGAGGGTGCGGTTGGGCAGGCCGGTGAGGGGGTCGAAATGGGCCAGCCGCTCCAGTTCGTCCTGGGAATGCTTGATGGCGGAAATGTCGGAGAAGACGCCGACGTAATTGACCGGCTTGCCCTCCTGGTCGAGCACGGCATTGATGGTCAGCCACTCGGGGAAGAGGGCGCCGTTCTTGCGCCGGTTCCAGATCTCGCCGCGCCAGATGCCTGTGCTGGCCAGGGTCTCCCACATCAGGCGGTAGAACTCCGGTTCCTGGCGGTCCGAACGCAGCAGGCTGGGCAGCTGGCCCAGGGCTTCGGCGGCGGTGTAGCCGGTGATGTCGGTGAAGGCCTTGTTCACCGAGAGGATGACGCCCCGGGCGTCGGTGATCATGACCCCGTCGGCGGTGTTCTCCATGACCACTCCGGCCAGGCGCAGCTGTTCCGTGGTCTGCTTGATTTCCGTGATATCGGTGGAAATGCCGAGGACGCCCCGCAGGCTGCCGTCCGGCCCCGGTAGGGGGCATTTGGTGGTGAGGTAGGTGCGTTGCACGCCGCCGTCGAAGGCCTGCTCTTCGAAGCGCATGGGTTGGCCGGACTGCATCACCAGTTCGTCGTTGTGCCGGTGCTGCACGGCCAGGGCGGGGGAGATGAAGCTCTCCCGCAGCTGTCCTTCCACGGCGGCGCGGGGGCGGCCGATGACCTTCTCGAAGAGGCGGTTGCCCAGGCGCAGGCGGCCCTCCGTGTCGAACATGTAGATCAGGGAGGGGGCATGGTCCACGATGGCGCCGAGCAGGCTGCGCTGCCGCTCCAGTTCTGCCTCGGCCTGCTTGCGCTCGGAGATGTCGCGCACCACGGCATGGAGCACCGGCAACTCGTTGAGCTGCATGGCGCTGAGGGTCACTTCCGCCGGGAACAGGCTGCCGTCGCAGCGCTGGTGGGTCCATTCGAAGCGGTGCAGGCCCCGGGCCACGGCGATTTCCATCATGGCCTTGGCCTTCTCCGCCGAGGTCTGGCCGTCGGGCTGCCGGGCCGGCGACAGGTCGATGGGGGAAATGCCCCGGAACTGGGAAAAGTCCTTGAAGCCGAACATCTCCAGGGCCGCCGCATTGGCCTCGGAGAAGCAGCCCTGGCGGACGATCCAGGTGGGGTCGGGGGAATGTTCGAAGAGGGTGCGGAAGCGCCCCTCGCTCTGGGCCAGGGAGGCCTGGATTTCCTTGCGCTCGGCAATTTCCCGGGACAGTTCCGCATTGCGCTCGCGGATGAAGCTGTTGCGCCCCATCAGCTGGGCGACGAAATAGAGCAGCAGCAGGGTGTTGCTCAGGGCCACCAGGAACAGGGGCGAGTGCAGCAGATTGGTGCTGGGCCAGCCCGCCTTGGGCAGGCCCGCCAGCTGCCAGGTGCCGCCCGGCACGCTGACGTTCATCAGCACCGGCTGCTGGCCGAATACCGTACTGTCGCCCCAGATCATGCCGCCGTCGGCGCCGTCCCCGTCCCGGCCGCGCAGGGCCAGGTTGAGGGGGCCTTCCCGCCCGATGCCGCCGACGTTGAGCAGGCGATCCACGTCGGCCACTATGGAGGCGACGCCCCAATAGCGGCTGCCGCCGGCCTTGTCGGTGATGAACACCGGCCGCCGGTGGATCAGGGCGCGGCCGCCCTGGACCAGATCCACCGGGCCGGCCAGGAGGGGGCCGCCCAGTTCCCGGGCACGGCGCACCGTGGCGAACTGCTCCGGCCGGGTGCTGTAGGCGAAGCCCAGGGCCCGCTCGTTGCCGGCCAGGGGATAGACCTGGCGGATGACGTCATCCGGTGCCAGGGCGATGTTGCGGATGTGGGGTACGGCGGCGATGGCCTGGGAGGCCATGCCGGCGAAGCGCTCGGGGGAGATGCTGCCGTCGTGGCGCAGCAGGTGCACGATGCCTTCGGTGATGCTGAAGGTGGCCATGATCTGGCCTTCCAGCCGGGCCCGCACGGCGGCCAGTTCGGCGGTGGCCTGGGTGCGGGCCTCGCTGGTGCGGCGGTCCACCTCCAGTTGGCCGAGGAGCAGGGCCAGGATGCTGCCCACCAGCAGCACCGTGGCCAGCAGGGCATAGCCGCCCGCTCCCAGACGGCGAAAGGAGGCGCCAAACGCCGCGCCCGTCTTCACTTTCGCCATTGACTATCCCTTCCACCCTGGTTGATGCCCGACTGGGCCCGATGCTGGGTTTATAGCGCTGATTACACAGGCAATATATGACTTTCGTCACATATAAGCCCATTTACCCCGGCCCCCCGGGAATACCCCAGGTCTCTAGTGCAGGGGTACCCAGCGGCCGTTCTGTACCGTCATCATCAGCCGTGCCCGCTGGTCCATGCCGTTATGGTTGGCCGGGGTCATGTTGAAGACGCCCTGGGCGCCCACCACTTCCTTCGATTGTTCCAGGGCGTCGCGCAGGGCGCTGCGGAACTCCGCCGTGCCCGGATGGCCCTTCTTCAGGGCCAGGGGAATGGCCTTCTGCAACAGCAAGCCCGCATCGTAGGTATTGGCGCCGAAGGTGGACATGGTGCCGGCGCCGTAGCGGCCCTCGTAGGCCCGGATGTAGCCCTGGGCCACGGCCTTGATCGGGTTGCCGTCCTTGAGGCCGTCGGCCACGAGCAGGGGACCGCCGGCCATCAGGGTGCCTTCCACTGCCTTGCCGCCCAGCTTGATGAAGTCGTTGGTGGCGACGCCGTGGGTCTGGTAGAGCCGGCCCTTGTAGCCCTTCTCCAGCAGGGTGGCCTGGGGCAGCACGGCGGGGCCGCCGGTGGCGGCGATGAAAATGGCGTCCGGTTTGGCGCTGATGAGTTTCAAGGCCTGGCCGATCACCGACTGGTCGGTGCGCACGAAGCGCTCGCTGGCTACCAGACGGATGCCCGCCTTCTCCGCCAGGGCGGCAAAGACCTTGTGCCAGTTCTCGCCGTAGGGGTCGTTGAAGCCGATGAAACCCACGCTCCTGACGCCGCTGGCCTGCATGTGGGCAATCACCGCCTCGGCGATGAGGTCGTCGTTCTGGGTGGTCTTGAACACCCACTTCTTCTTCTCGTCCATGGGCTGGACGATGGCCGAGGAACCCACGGTGGTGACCAGGGGCGTTTTCGCTTCGGCGACGAAATCGAGCATGGCCAGGGCGGCGGGGCTGGTGGTGGGGCCGATCAGGGCATCCACCTTGTGTTCGCCGATCAGCTTCTTCACCGCGGTGACCGCATTGGTGGGGTCGGAGGCGTCGTCGAGGACGATGTATTCCACCTTCTGCCCGCCGATTTCCGCCGGCAGCAGGGCCACGCTGTTCTTCTGGGGAATGCCCACCTGGGCGGTGACGCCGGTGGAGGAGGCGATGACGCCGATCCTCACCTGGGCCAGGGCCGGGCCGGCGATCAGGGATAGGGCGGCCAGGAGGGCGGCCGGCAAGCGGCGGAACGGGGCGGGGCGACGGGCTTTCATGGCGGGCAGGTCCGGGCAAATGGGGTGGCAGGACCGATTATAGCGGTGCCGGAGGCGGCCGCCGGCCATGGTAAAATCCGCCCCCTTATGGAACTGCACATCAACGGCGAAACCCGCCAATTTCCCGATCGCGACGCCGCCTTCACCGTGGCCGCCCTGGTGGCGGAACTGGGCCTGGCCGGCAAGCGCATCGCCGTGGAGCGCAACGGCGACATTGTGCCCCGCAGCCAGCACGGCGAGACCGCCCTGGCCGGCGGCGACCGCATCGAGATCGTCGTCGCCGTCGGCGGCGGCTAAGCCGGCCGCGCCGCCGGCGCTGCCCGCCGTCCTCCTTCGCCCAACCCCTTCCCGCCTGGAACCGAGCCCATGGAACAACTGACCATCGCTGGCAAGACCTACCGCTCCCGCCTCATCGTCGGCACCGGCAAGTACAAGGATTTCGCCGAGACCCGCCAGGCCATCGATGCCTCCGGCGCCGAAATGGTGACCGTGGCCATCCGCCGCACCAACATCGGCCAGGACCCGAACCAGCCCAACCTGCTGGATGCCCTGCCCCCCAGCCAGTTCACCATCCTGCCCAACACCGCCGGCTGCTACACCGCCGACGAAGCCGTGCGCACCCTGCGCCTGGCCCGGGAGCTGCTGGACGGCCACGCCCTGGTCAAGCTGGAAGTGCTGGGCGATCCCACCACCCTGTTCCCCAACATGCCGGAAACCCTCAAGGCCGCCGAAGTGCTGGTCAAGGAAGGCTTCCAGGTCATGGTGTACTGCGCCGACGACCCCATCCAGGCCAAGATGCTGGAAGAGATCGGCTGTGCCGCGGTGATGCCCCTGGCCTCCCTCATCGGCTCCGGCATGGGCATCCTCAATCCCTGGAACCTGCGCCTCATCATCGACAACGCCAAGGTGCCGGTGATCGTGGACGCCGGCGTGGGCACCGCCTCCGACGCCGCCATCGCCATGGAGCTGGGCTGCGACGGGGTGCTGATGAACACCGCCATCGCCCACGCCGGCAATCCGGTGCTGATGGCCAGCGCCATGAACAAGGCGGTGCAGGCCGGGCGCGAGGCCTTCCTCGCCGGCCGCATGCCGCGCAAGCTCTACTCCGCCGACCCCAGCTCCCCCACCACCGGGCTCATCGGCAAGAACTGAGCATGGCCGCCCCTGCCTTCCGTCCCCGCCTCGCGGTGCTCTCCCTGGCCCTGCTGCTGGCCCTGCCGGCCGCCCGGGCCGAGGAAGGCAGCAGCATTCTCATGCCGCCGCCGGACCCCAACCAGCCTTCCCTGCTGGAACTGCTGCAGCGGGTGTTCACCCCGAGCGAGGATGGCGGCCTGGATGCGGCCAACCCCTGGACCACGCCCCGGGGCGTGGTGATCCAGCCGCGCCCGGTGCAGAAGGTGACACCGGCGGAGGAGGAGGCCGTTGCCGCGCCGCCGCCCGCCCTGCCGGAAGCCGCTGCCGGCGAGGAAACCGTGGCTCAGCCCCTGGGCGAGCCGGACTTCAAGGAACAGCCCCTGGCCCCGCTGCCGGCTCCGGCCGCCAGCACGCCGGCGGCCGCTCCCGCGGCGCCCGCAGCTGAGCCGGAAGACACAGCCAAGGCCGCTGCCGAGGCCGCCCCCGTCGCCGCTGCCCCGGCGGTGCCCCGCTTCCGCCCGGAGCGCCAGGGCTACGCCTTCGGCCATCCCCGCATCCTGGCCCAGCAGACCCTGTTCGGCCTCTCCCACGGCATTTCCCTGCTGGCCCGGGCCTGTTCCCTGCTGCCGGAAGAGGGCGAACTGGCCCGGGAAGCCTATGGCGCCTGGGAAGCCAGGAACCGGGTGCGCATCGAGCAGGCCGAATACGAGCTGGCCCGCTACTACTTCACGCCGCCGGCCGAGGAAGTGCGGCGCCTGGACCTGATCCAGGCCCTGCAGCTGAAGAGCGACCTGGGCCTGTCCACCGATGGTCCCGAACTGAAGGCCGCCTGCGCCACCCTGCCCGAAGCCCTGGCCAAGCCCCGCTACGACCTGGAGGCCCAGTGGCTGCTCAAGGGCGATGTGGAGCGCCTGCGCCGGGCCACGGAAACCCGGGAACTGGTGAGCCAGTGCCGCCAGCAGACCGCTCCCGAGGCCGTGGAGCGGCTCGACGCCGCCCTCGCCGCCTGGGAACAGGCCAATGCCGCCAGCGAAGCCGAGGCCCGGCAGCGCCTGGTGGCCGACATGGCTACCCTGCCGGACCCCAAGCAGCCGGACCAGCCCGCCGACGGCGAAGCCCTGATGAAGACCTGGCAGGACGAGCTGCGCCGCGGTGTCGGCCGCCGTCTCGCCTACGGCGCCGCCGAGGCCTGCCCCGGCCTGGCCGATGCCCTGCCGGGCAAGGCCCACGCCCTGAACCACGCATTTGACGCTGAATGATCCACTGAAGGATGACCATGCAAGACCCGCAACGTGACGCCATCGACGGCGCTGACCTCCCGGCCGACTCCGCCGCGGACCAGGACAATCCCCTGGCCCAGCGCCACATCCGCAGCTTCGTCCTGCGCCAGGGCCGGGTCTCCAGCGCCCAGCTGCGCTATCTGGACGACATGATGCCGAAGATCGGCATCGAGCATCGTCCCCAGCTTCTCGACTTCGCCGCCACCTTCGGCCGTGAGGCCCCCACCGTGTTCGAGATCGGCTTCGGCATGGGTGAGACCTCGGCCAAGATCGCCGCCGTGCGCCCCGACACCAACTTCATCGAAGTGGAAGTGCACACCCCCGGCGTCGGCAGCCTGTGCAAGCTGGTGGCCGAAGGCAACCTCGGCAATATCCGCATCATCCAGCACGACGCCGTGGAAGTGCTGCGGGACATGATCCCCGAGAACTCCCTGGCCGGCGCCCACATCTACTTCCCCGACCCCTGGCCGAAGAAGCGCCACCACAAGCGCCGCCTGGTGCAGCCGCCCCTGATCGCCCTGCTCGCCTCCCGCCTGGCTCCCGGCGGTTATCTGCACTGCGCCACCGACTGGGAGGAATACGCCGTGCAGATGCTGGAAGTCCTCTCCGCCGAACCCCTCCTCGAAAACACTGTGGACAACAGCCACGGCGGCTTCGCCCCCCGCCCCGACTACCGCCCCCTGACCAAGTTCGAACAGCGCGGCATCCGTCTCGGCCATGGCGTGTGGGACGTCATCTTCCGCAAGAAGTAAGCCTGCTCTTCTCCGCCTGCCGGTCCTCGGCAGGCGGGAGTTGCACCACATGACGACGTGCCTGGGCATACCCCGTTTGGGCAGTGTCGCCGTCTCCTTCTCGCCCCGCTAGCGTCCTCTCAGCATTTCTCCTTGTGCTCGTCTGTTGGACGCAGCCGCCTGTCAGGCGGCGAAACGGGGCAGTCACGCCCTGATTTTTCACATAGCCGCTTCTGTATCTATTACAGGAGTGAGATCACCCATCTGGTGCTGCCTATCTGCGGTACTAATGGGGAGCATGGGCGGCTTGGGGAAAGATCGGAGCATGACGTATGATTTTGTTGTCAGGAATGTCCGGTTTGTACGTGAGGAGAATTATGCGAATAAGTAATAAGGGAATGGAGCGCCGCATGGTTATTGGCTTTCCGCCTGTCCGGTATCCCAGCTTATTGGACACCCCGACGTTTTATTGGACGTAATTGTCGTCTACTACTAGTTAGAACGCTTATGGACACCTTTTCGGCGAGATATCGTGAGTTATTGGATGAGCTAGAGGAGATTGCCGCAGCTCACGACGAGTTGACAGACACAGAAGTTCGAGAGCGAATCGCTTCCGTTCTTGATTACTACTTCATCTGGGACCATCCAGTGCAATCAGGAATTCCTAAACGCTATGCAATGTCATCCTCGCTAGGGGATCGGAAGGTGCACGCGGCAGTGTCCAGTTTTTTGACAGCTGCGCTTTCTATTGCCAAGGTCGAAATACTTAATCCCGGTTCTGCAAGGCATGCAGCTCTGCATAACGAATTATTACGTACCAAACGCGGACACACCTTTGACTGGTACATCGGCTCGTGGGAGATGTCTGGTCATTGCCCGTCGAAGCCCCGGTCCGACCGAAATTTCCGATATTCATCGAGAACTCCAGACTTGTACGGCAGTTTCATCGGAGAAGGAGTTGTGAAGATAGAAGTGGATGGACAAATTGCCCGTGTGGCATTTGATTCAGACGTACAGCAATATTTGTGTTGGATACCCGGGGTGGTCGAACCACAGTACTTCAATGCTCCGAGTAGAAAACAGGTGATGGCGAAAGCCACTCAAGTCCTTCAAACCTTTTTAGCAGCTAAGGCGTTCTAACATGGCGCTCAACCTCGCTCCCTTTGGTCGCTGGACGCTGCGCGATAAAGCCGCGCAGCGCCCCTTACCTTCGACGTTAGAGCGCAACATGTCCCGGAACCAGCTCATCGTTCAATTACCCGTTACGGAGTCGTCGGACTTCGACTCTCTCATTCAAGTCGAAGAGACACTGATTCAGGCTTTTTCCCAAAACAGATTCGCCGAGGTCGATGGACACGATATTGGAGAAGGAAAATTCAACATCTTCATTTTCCCCACCGGTTCCTGGGGCCCAGTGATTGAGCGAGTTCAGGCGTTCCTAAAGTTGCGTGGCGTATTAGACAAAGCGCTGATCGTCAAACGCCTAAAGGCCAGCGAAAAATTCGTGGTTGTTTGGCCGATCGGCTTTGCTGGCGAGTTTCAACTTTGAGACCCCGTGCCCTATGAGCCTAGAGCGGAATCTTGTCTCGCCGTGCGCCCTGCGCTCTAACCCGCCGCTCCAGAGGACGCCCTGCCGGCTACGCCGGCAGGGTCCCTCCGGCCTGCGGCCTCCGGTCGCCCCTGAGCTAGCACGTTAGAGCGCAAACCCATGCCGTCCGCTGATAGCACCCGCGCTGCCCCGAAAGAACTCGACGAACTCAAGGAGCTTGCTCGTGTCGCCACACGTCAAGCGCTTGAAGAATACGAACCGATCCCTAAGGAATGGGAAGTGAATCTCACGCTCGGAACGTTCTTCGATGGTGATGACAGAATCTTTGAGCTATACATAGCTGCCGACAAACCCAAAGACGCGATCGTTATCAGTTCGGCGCGAGTGAATCGCAAGAGTCGTTCGGTCCAGGTTGTCATCACCAACCTAAAGAAACGGGTTGCGCTTTGACCTCTTCATCCCAATCGACCGCATCGCTTACTCCAGTGTCTGTGCCGCGTGTTGCAAGGCCAATGCGCTCTAACCCTGCAGTCGAGCGGAGCTGCGCGAAAAGCCGCGCAGGCCGCTCACTTCCACGTTAGAGGTCACATGCAAACGGTCATTGCTCAGTTGCTGGAGAGAAACGAGCTGGTCCCGAAGCCACTGCCGAAGCCTACTTTGGAGGACATCGTACGAGTGGAGCATGAACTGTGTATCAAGCTCCCCGCGGAGTTCGTAGCGTTGCAGCTAAGTGCAGGCCATGTGGTGTGCGGCACCCAAGAGCCAGTGACGGTCACGTTAGCAACTGTGTTGAAGGTCAAGCCCTGAAGCGCACCAGGGGGTGTTGTTTTTGACTACGGCATTGATCACAGTCAGCAGTTTGCGCATGCAGGCGGTCAGCGCCACCTTCTTCGGTTTGCCTTGAGCACAGAGGCGCTGATAAAACTCCCGGATTGGCGGGTTGCTGCGCGTAGCTGACAAAGCCGCCATGTAGAGCATCTGACGTACCTGCGCCCTGCCACCCCAGATCACACGCTCGCCACGATGTTTGGCGCTGTCACGATTGAACGGTGCGAGCCCCGCCAGTGCTGCAATTTCCTTACGGTCCAGCTTTCCGAGTTCGGACAGTTCCGCCAGCAAAGTCATGCGCGTCACTTTGCCTACCCCTGGAATGGCTTGCAGCAGATCGTCTTTCTCGCGCCAGACCTCGCTCGTCCGCAGGCGATGCGTCAGATCAATATCCAGTGCAGCAATGCGTTCATCGAGCCAGGCAATGTGTTCCTTCAAACTCGTCCGCTGCACTACCTCCGCCCGATCCAGCCGCAGCTTTTCCTGCACACGCATGTCGATGAGCTGGCGCCGCCGTGCCAGCAGCGCAGCCAGGGCTTGTGTCTCTTCATCCTTCAGAACTCGCACCTGCGGCCGGATCGCTTGCGCAAAAGCAGCCAGAATCAGGGCATCAATCCGGTCGGTCTTGGCCAGTCGCCCACACGCCTTGGCGTAGTCCCGTACCTGCCGAGGATTGACCACGGCTACCGGCACACCGGCCGCCGCCAGTGCGCTGGCCAGGGCTGTCTCAAGCCCACCCGTCGCTTCCATCACCACTAAGGTGGGAGGCTGTTCGCACAGGCGTTGGCACAAGCCCGCTATCCCCACCTCGTCATGCGCCAGCCGTTCAGCACTGCCGGTAGCAAGGAAGCCCACATCGAGCCAGGCTTTCGATACATCGATTCCTACAAATGATTCATTTATCATGTCAGCCACCCTACCTTGCAAATCCGGGCTCATGGCCCCAGCAACTGTTCGGGTTAAAAGACAAGCAGGCGTGGCGCTCAACGCTAACGTACGGGTTCACGACCCCTGGCTTCAACGAGCTGCCACGCCCCAAAACCCGCCGGGGCATAAACCCCGGCGATTACTCCGATTCTTTTATGGAATCGGTGGAATGAACATACAAGGCAACACTATGCGCAGAGTCCCTTTTGACGTAGCCAACGGTTGGTCTCAACACCCTGAATTATGTATGGAGGCTGGCTGGAAAACCGCTACCGGCGAAGAGAACGTCGTATTCGAGGCAGCGGTCAGTGGTCAAACGTGGCAAGTTCGCATCAACGACTTCCCGGTCGAGCCGTGTTACACGCTTCTCATTGATGGCAACGAAGTCATGCACTTCGACGACTGGCCTTACTTCTGGCAGCGGCCAGTATTTCCCAACGATCACAGTCAGAGTGTCCACGATGCCCAACATTCCAATCCACCGGACCTACGGCAAGCTGCGCTTGCCTGCGTCCGGTGATTTACAACGTTAGAGTGCTCAACTGGAACACGCCCAAAGTCTCCAACAAAAAAGGCGCGGATATCCGCGCCTTTTTTGTTGCTGCGAACAGGCTGAGCGTCAGCCCCGGTCCAGGAAATCCTCCGCCATGCCTTCGAACCAGACGAAGTCTTCCTTGGCCAGGTTGACGTCGTGCTCGTGGTATTCCTTCACCGTCTGCACGATCTTGCCCTCGGCGTTGAACTTGTACTGGAAGTCCACCAGGATGGCCTCGATGGGGTTGCCGTTGACGAACATGTAGCACAGGTTGTCCGGCAGCAGCTTGTCGAAGTCCTTGCCCTGCATGCGGTTCACGATCTGGCGGGCGGCGATGCGGCCGAGGCGGTTGGCCACGTGGCCGCTCTTGGGGTACCAGCCGAACAGTTCCGAGGCCTTGCCCACGGCATCGCCGATGATCCACACATTGGGGTCCTTGGCGCTGTGCAGGCCCACGTTGTGCTGGTCGGCCCAGCCGGTGGCCTGGCCCTTGTCGTCCTGGCCGATGAGGTCGGCCATCCATACCAGGTCGCCGGCCCGGTGGGGCGCCATGAGGATGGCGTCCTCGAACTTGAAGTCGCCGGCGGCGGTCTTCACTTGCTTGTTGTACGGGTCCACCTCCTTCACCGTGGCGTTGGGCACGTACAGTACCTGGTCCTTGTACAACTCGTCGAAGGCCTGCTTGAAGCCGATGCCGATGGGGGTGGGGGCCGGCTTGGGGTCGAGCAGGACGATGCGGCCGGGAATCTTGTGCTGCTTCAGGTGCCAGGCCATCATGCACACCCGCTCGTAGGGGGAGGGCGGGCAGCGGTGGGGCGGGGGCGGCAGCACGGTGACGAAGTCGCCGCCCTTGAAGCTGTGCAGCTTCTTCTTCAGGGTGATGTGCTCGGCGCTGGGGATGTAGGCCGCCGGGTAGTTGGCCTTGGTGTAGTTGATGGTCTTGCGGTCGTCGCCGAACCAGGCTTCGTACTGGTAACGGATGCCGGGGGCCAGCACCAGGTAGTCGTAGCCGATGGCGCCCTGGCCGGTGATGACCTTCTTCCTGTCCCGCTCGATGCCGACGATCTCGGACTGCAGGAACTGGTAGCCGAATTTCTTCGCCACGGTCAGGTAGTCGTGCACCAGCAGGTCGGTGCCGACGATGTCCACCAGCCACTTGTTGCTCATGGGACAGGACCAGAACACCGGGTTGCGTTCGATCAGTACCACTTCGACGGACGGGTCCAGCTTGCGCAGGTAGCGGGCCACGGTGAGGCCGCCCCAGCCGCCGCCGCAGACGACGACGCGCTTGCCCTTGGGCGGCGGCAGCAGTTCGGCGCCGAGGGAGGGCAACACCAGGTTGCCGGCATGGGCCCGGGAGACGACACCTGCGCCCAGGGCACCGGCAGTCGCCAGGAAGTTACGACGGGAAAAGGACATGACAGACTCCCCAAAACAAAGCCGCCGCGATGGGGATGGCACCGCAGCTTAAAAGCGGCCTGGCCGCTGAAAAATGGTGGCGGTACACCGACCGCCGGGGCGGAGGATAGCCTCGGGGAGGCGGCGTCGCAATGGGGAGGGGAAAACGGGCTGGCCCGACGGCGGTCGAAGCGGGGAGGGCGGCCGGTGGCCGGCGCCCTCCCGCCTCTTACTTCGGTTCGATCTGCCGCAGGTAGAGGCCTACCGAGAGCTGGGCGCCGAGCCAGCCGAGGAGGGCGCCGACGCCGAGCAGCAGCAGGGAGTGGTCGAGGCCCAGGCCGTGCAGGCGGAAGGCGGTGGCGTAGAGGCTGGCCAGCTGGCTGACCGGCCCGGAGAGGACGGCCACGGCGGCGCTGACCAGGAGCATGGCGATGAGACCGCCGAGGATGCCCTGGAGGGCGCCGAAGTAGTAGTAGGGGCGGCGGATGAAACCGTCGGTGGCGCCGATCAGCTTGGCCACTTCGATTTCGTCGGCCTGGGCCAGGATCTGCAGGCGGATGGTGTTGAAGGTGACGGCCACCAGGGCGGCGGCGAAGGCGGCGGCCAGCAGCAGCACGGCCAGCCGGCCGAGGCGCAGGAAGGCGTCGAAACGCTTGATCCAGGCCGAATCCAGCTGTACGTGGGCGACCTTGGGCCAGGCCGAGAGGGTCTTGGCCAGGGCTTCCAGCTGTTCCGGTGCGGCGTTGCGCGGTTCCACGATGAAGGCGTCGGGCAGGGGGTTGCGCGGCAGGCTGGCCACCAGTTCGGCCATGCCGGCGGTGCCCTGGAGGCGCTTCAGGGCATCTTCCCGGGGCACGAAGACGATGCTGCCGGAGACCTCCTGGCGCAGGCGGGATTCCATCTCCGTGGCCTCCTTGCGGCTGGCCTCGGGGCTGAGGAAGACGCTGATCTGCTGGGTGCTGGCGACGCCGGCGGCGGCCTGGCGCAGGTTGTCCAGGACCACCACGCCGGCGGCGGGCAGGGTCAGGGCGATGCCGATCACCAGCAGGGACAGCACGGTGTTGAGGGGCGAGGCGGCAAGCCGCTGCCAGGCGCCCTGGAGGGCCGACAGGTGTTGGGTGAGCCAGGCGTTCATGCTTGTCCTTCCGGGCGTTCGCCGGGGGCCCGCACCTGGCCGTGTTCGACCCACAGGACCCGGGGATTCAGGTGGCGCACCCACTGGGTGTCGTGGGTGGCGAGGATGACGGTGACGCCGACCTGGTGGAAGGCCTTGAACAG
>JGI24728J21555_1000413_pt1 | contig 22713 bp, 27 predicted proteins | sample EPASupsiteSAE305_FD_21555 | JGI IMG/M metagenome (IMG submission 21555) | reverse complement strand
ACTGTAGTATGCAACATTATTGTTTTGTAATGAAGAAGCGTCATATAGTTTAAATGCTTTTTGATAGTCAATCTGTGTACCAGTCCCAGATAGATACTTCTCCCCGTAAACGCTCCATCCCTCTTTTATAGAGACAAGATAGTGGTGCTTCTTTTGGAGTGCTCCTGCTTCGCAGATAAGTGGATGCTCATCATAAAATGCTGCTCGGTTTACTTTTATGACACTATTTTCATAGAGTGAAAAAAGATAGGAGAGTGTAGTTACAAATATAAATGAGCCTATAAAGATAAAGAGTACCGTCCATAGTGAAGACTTCTCACTTTTTCTTAAAGAGGAGAAGTGAAGCAAAATGAGTGCAAAGCCAAGAAGGATGGAGAGTTTCAAGTTTTCAAGAGTCATGCTTTGTCCTTTTTTATCTTTGTAAAAGTATAAAAAAGAGGAGTGAAAGCGTGGGTGCGTTGTTTGTGAGGGTGAGATATTTTAGAAGTGTTGCTGTTTTTACAGAGAGTACAACTACTTTTTTACACTCTCTATCTTTTGGCAGATTTCACTCATGACATACTCTAGCTTTTTTGCTTTTTCGTAGTAGTTTAGGAATGGTTCTACCCAGTTTGGGATTACTAAAGGTTTACCCTCTCTCATAACTCCCCAATTATTGATTGTTGAATAGGGAACTCTGCATATTTCTGAGAAATCTTGCTTTGAGATTTCAAGCTCTTTTAACCTTGCGATAAACTGCTCTTTTGTCATAAAACACCTTTTTATACTATATTTGGATAATTCTATCATAAATTATACTGATTTACAATATTTAATCTTGACACGATATGCGTATTAGTATATAATAATCTAATTAAATACTAATATAAGATAAAAGGAGAAGGGAAATGAAAAAAGCAACACACCTCACCAAAGAGTATAGATACACCCTCTTTGTACTAACGATAGAACTTTTTGTGAGCATATCTCAAGCACTGCCGCTCTTTACTAGTGCAGCGTAAATAAAAAAGAAAGGATTTTTACAATGGCACAAAAATCATACGATAAAGCTCTTTTTAGACTTATCTCCATACTCTCTATGCTCACCAATAAAGCAAAAGCGATTATCATAGTGCTTCATTTCTTTGCAAATAAATTCAAATATTTGCAATTTATTAAGCAATGTAAGACAAATGGCTTTTTTTGCTTAAAAATAAAATTAGTGATAAATATTTATAAAATATGAAGAGTATGGCTTGTAGTAAAAATGTAGTAAAAAATAAGTTTTGGAGATTTCTTAAAGTGAAAGTAAAATTGTTTGAAAGTACCTATTTTAGGTAATGGTGCGGATGAGAGGACTTGAACCTCCACACCTTACGGCACTAGATCCTAAGTCAAGTTAGTAGCATTTATATAGTGTTATATAGAGTGATACAAATCCGCAAAATAGGGCTTTTTATACTTTTGACAAGTATATAGAAATATATGGTTTTATATCCAAAACCGTACCTAAACCGTACCCTAATCTTTTTATGATATAATTTTGCATATTCAGAAAAAGGATCTAATATGCAAGCTGCATATAGTTTAAATTCCAATGAACTCAATATTAACTTTTTGAACTCTATAAAAGAGATGTTTCAAAATAAGGATATTGAAATTATTATCACAGATAAAGTCGATGAGGAATTTCAAAAAGAGAAAGCCTTACTTGATGAAACTTTAAATGATTATAGAAAATCTATCTCTAATAGACTGGAGCAGTACAAAAGCAATCCTGAATCATTTACAGAGCTTACGGATGAGTTTTGGGTAGATACTGAAAAAAGATTAATTGAGCGACATCAAAAAAGAGCTGTTTAATTGAAAATAGAAAAATATCCTGAATTTCAAAAAGAACTAGATGATATATTAGATTACATCGCATTAGATAGTTTGCAGCGTGCTATCAAATTTAAAATAGAACTGCAAGAGCAAATATCCAAAATACCAGATATGCCTTATGCTCATAGACGCTCAATCCATTTTAGCAATGAGCAAGCAAGAGACTTAATTTTTAAAGGCTATACAATCACGTATTTTATATATGAAGACAAAATAGTTATTTTGGGTATTTTAAAATACAAAGAAACTTTTTTAATAAAATCATAATTAATGGCACTACAAGACCAACTCATAAAAATCAATTTAGATAATCTCGACACCAAAGGTATATATTTAAAAGATAAAAATAGCACCTTTAAAATAAAAGAGATTAACAAAAACGACCTTAAAAAAATTGACTATGAGAATATAGATATAGTCCTCAAATTCTACTTTAGAAATAAGCAAATAAAAAAAACCATTAACTTTCATAACATTACCGGCTTACAAGCTGTAAAAAATGCGGTCGCAAAACGCAATTTATTAAAAGATGAGTTACTTGAGACGGGAGCTATCAAGAAAAAAGAGTTTAAAACATTAAACGATATATTTGAAGTTTATATGGGTTTAAAATCAAAAACTATATCAAAAGAAAATATTTATAATACAAATAAAACATACAATAAATGGATAAGAGAGAGTATCGGACATATCAATATCGATAAAATTACCGTAGCAGATATCCAAATAATCGTAAACGACATATTGCACCAGGGATTAGCTCCGAGAACTGCCCAAAGCATCAAACAAATTCTAAGACCTGTTTTTAATTATGCAATTGAAGAGTTAGATATATTAATGAAAAATGCAGCTCTCAAAGTAGCTCTTCCAAAAGTTCAAAATATCATGAATTTTGAGCTATCGGACGAGCAGCGAAAAAGATTATTTTATGAGATATGGAACTATAAAGATTTAAGATATAGAGGCATTATGCTCTTTTTATTTGTAGGTAGAAGATTAAATGAGGCACTTACGCTAGAGTGGACAGAAATAAATCTGAATGATAATCTAAACACATATATAATTACTGCGGAAAAATCAAAAGATAGAAAGCGACATGAGTATCCATTATCTGAGCCTTTAGCAGCTTTTTTAAAAGAGTATGGAATCAAAAAGAGAGGTTATTTATTTGAGGGAATATTAACGCCGCATATTACGGATAATACTTTTAGAGAGCATTGGAAAAAAGTAGTACAAAGAGCAGATATTAAAAAAATGAGGATACACGATACAAGGCACTTGCTGGGTAATACTTTAATCAACAAAGGCGTTACGGAAGATGTAATAGGAAAAGTATTAGGGCATCAATCATATAGTATTACAAGCAGATATGCAAAAGTACATATAAATAGTATAAATGAAGCTTTGAAAATTTATTTTGAAGATATTAATGATATTTGGGAATTTGTAGAAAGTAGCAATCCATGAGAGAGTGTCCAGTTCTCTCATGTTTTTGATTAATGAAGATACGGCGCAAGCACCATCAATTAATAAAATTTAAAATTGCTTGTGACAATGTCACATTATGTTGTTTTGAAATATCATTAAGTTTTTTCCAAGCTTCTGTCGTTAGTGTAATTTGTTTTAAATCTCTATTTTCTTTAGATTTTTTTGAACGCATTGAATCCCTAAGTCTCTTTATTGATTTAAAATCAATATGATCAATAAGAAATTGATTAAATTCATTTTCATTTAGATTATTAATATTAGACAACTTATTGTTAAACTGCTCAACATCAATTTCTTTATTAAGTACTAAATTACCTTTTCTATAGGATTCTTCGATATAACGGACTGCATATTTTTTATTTTCTTTGTCTAGCTTCCATTTTTTAGAGGTAATACTCGGATTAATGCTTACAGGTATACTTAATGAATCACTCAATGTATTTTTATTTAAAAGCAGTTTAATTAATTCTTTCTCATTTAATTCTTTTTTTTCAAGTCCTATTGATGAGTCCTCATCTAGCATTTTTGTGATAAGGTCACATTTTTTAATTAAGGTATTCATCATCACATTGTCTAAATATATATCTTTAGCTGTGTAGTAAATCACAAAATACTTATCACTTTTTTGACCGCTTCTAAGCCCCCTCCTTTCCGCCTGAACCATTGCTCCAGGCACCCAGTTAAATTCAACGAAACAGACCACTTGTGACCTTGTCATTGTTAAACTCTCTCCTGTCGATAAAGTCCCACCAATAAAAACATCCACTTTCCCATTCTGAAAATCATCCGCTGCTTGTTTTCTTTTCTGTGGGCTATTTCTTCCGTCGGCTCTCACGGTTTTTATATTCATTTTTTGAAGTTGTTTTTGTAGTAAATCTCCTACTTCATGATGCTCGACATAAACCAAGCAGCATTCCTTTTCTTCAACAATATTAGCGATGTTTAATGCAATTTGCCCATCGGCAACCTTAGCCATACCTGCGTATGTTGCAGCCGTTTTTAAACCTGCCAAGTATGCTTTACCTGCTTGATACTCATCATTGCTATCTTTTAAAATTTCATAATATTTATTTTCCGCATACTGTATGGCTTTATCACATTGATCGATATACAACATTGATTCATTCATTAGTTTTAAATACCATTTTTCTCTAGTTGCATTTGGAAGTTCGGGAAGAACATCTTTTATTGTTCTTCTCAACATTTTATAATGTAGGTGGTCTTTTATGTTAGATGATGGATGTTTTGGATCAACAAATTTTAAGATGTTTGCAACTTCATCTTCATTATTTCTTATTGGTGTACCTGTCATAGCAATGATGTATTTTATTTTTTTTGCGAGTTTAAATAATTCTTGTGATCTCGAAGATGAAGAGTTTTTTACTTTGTGTGCTTCATCCATTATTATTAAGTCAAAGTCAGAATTTAAAAATTTATTTGTGAATTCTCCGCTGAGGCTTCTCATTATTTTATTGTATTGATCCGCAGTTTTTTGAGATTTAAAATTCGGAATATAATCAATATAGGTATCAATCATTAGAGTTGTTTTTGTTTTTGAATATTTTATTTTTTCTGCCGAAATGTCTAATGATTCAAATAATTTGTCCTTTTGTTGTTTTGATTTAACATCATTTTTTATTGACTTATTTGCAATTATTTTAAATTCGTCAAGATCAGATTCATCTATCAGCTCTATTTGCCCAGAGTTCATGCTAAAAAGATCATAACTAACAATATTCCATCTTGAATTTCCATCAGGATTATCATTTGTGCTGTTTATATGGCTAATGGTCTGTGCGTCCGCATTCCAAAGTTGTATCTGTTCATCCCAAACATATCTAGCAACAGCGGGGGCTACAATAAGTATATTTTTACATCCAACAGCATTTGCACATGCGATTGCTTGAGCCGTTTTACCTGTTCCCATGTCATCACCCAAAAGAAACCTACCACCTTTTGATACAAAAAAATCAATAGCGCATTTTTGATATTCTTTTAGTTGCATTTGATTTAATGGATTGATATAGCCTGGTATATCTATATTTGATATTTTTACTAATGGCTTTACAAGTGATGTTTCTTTTAAATGCTCTAAGCCTTCAAATTTAAACAATGTATTTTTTTTATATTCTTCAATTTCACCCAAGTTTAGACAAATATGCTCTAAAATAAATTTTTTCTGATGTTCATATATAGATTGATTTATAGGTTTTGCTTCACGGTAAGACATTTCATGATAGCTTAACTTCTCGTAATCTATGTTGATAGATTCTTTCCTGTAAACATTTAAAATTTCTTTTATATTTGTTAATAATGTATTTAAAAAAGTGTCGTTTGAAGATATCTTAAACCAAGCTCTCCAGCCGTCAAAAGAAATTGTTTTAAGTTCAAGACTTATTTTGTCTTTTATAGGGATTTCATTTGAAATTATTTTATATTCATTCGTGAAATTAAATAATTCTTGATCATCATCTAAAGTGAAATAGTAAAAATCATAATTATCCTTAATAGCAAATCTAGTAAAATACCCTACTATTGCTATTGATGTAGTTTTAATAATAATTTTATCCATTATTTTAATGTATTCAATATAATCATTTTTGGAGTTATATTTATTGTCTTCTGGCAATATTTTACATTTCTTGGACACTGACAAAGCATACTCTATAAATTCTTGACATTCTTCATGTGATTTAAATACACAAGAACTCGACATCCCTGCATATATTATATTCAGTTTTTTATACTTTTTGTAATTTTTAAAAAGTCCGAAGTGAGCCTTTATAGCTATTGGCTTATTATTTTCATCATAATCAACATACAATGTAAAATCTTCATTTGAAACATCTATTTTAGTCATTTTATATCCTTTTATTGGTTTCTATCAAAGATTCCAACATAAATTTTAACTCTTGTTTCATGATATATCCTTATATTATTTTTCGTTCTACAAGCTCAAGATATATATGAGCTTGTGAATCTGCTTATTATATTTCGCCGTCTCTCTTCATCATTAAGTAGTTAATGTAGCTACGAAAACTATCGTAATCTTCACCTTCAAGGTCAAAACTAAAACCTTCTGGGTTTCCGGATGTGCATTTAATATGCCAATCGTTAGCACACCATCCCCTATCACTTTTTAGTACAGCATAATAACCATGTAAAGGGTCACCATCTGCCTCATAATCTTTATCTTCGCGAAACATAAACAATGGGTTTCTTTCCTCAAGTTTATCTATATCACCAGTTGTTAATGTTGATAAATCCAAAACACCTTTTAAACCTTTTTCTTTCATCTCTTCTAAAGTCATTTTAAGACTCCTTTAATTAATTTTTTACACCTTGTAGGTGGTTTTCTAAAATCTAAAAAACAGTTCATATTATGTGTCAAGGTCACATATATAAAAATTATATCAAAAAAATTTATTTGTGTCAAGGTCACAAAAAAAATAAATTAGCAGCAGAACCGCTTTCTCATGCTCTTGAGAGCTTTTTAAGAAAGTTTGTTGCTGTTTTTCTATGTACTCCGGCTTCTTGAGCTAGAGAGTGAGGATTAATATCTTTGCCGTATAGTCTCATTATATTAATCGCCGTTTGACATTTAGAGTTTGCTTTTGCAGTTTCCACCCCTAAAGCTTCAAAGAAGCCCCAACACTAGCCTTACTCTTAGCCGCCTCTTCATCCATCTTCTCAATCTCCGCCAAAACCTCTTCAATCGGTCGTGCAGGTGGGAAAGAAATTCTTAAATGTTTAATAAAAGCAAATACACAAGCTCTGTCTTTACAAGCGTTTACTTCATCGCCAGCTCCATTAGCAATGGCATATTCTTTCAAGCTTTGCAAATCTTTATCTTCAAATTCGTTTGCCAACTCTTCAATCGTCATTTTATATCCTTTTTATTGATTAAATATTTTATACTTTTTTAACTTTAAAGAGCCGTTGCCACAACCACATTTTCGCAAATGAATATTTTTTGAACAAGTTCAAAACCACCTCGTACGAACTCGGTTAAAATTCACATGCTTTGAACATCTCGGGGATTATATACGCATTTTCTTTTTTTATTTAAAATTTTAGAGCGATGGTTTTTTTAAGGGAGGAGAGAGAAGAAAGAGAGGGAGAGGGAGGAAACAGAGGGATTACCCCTCCGCCTTTGATTTTAAAATTTACCGGCAGTTAAAATATCATCCGCAGCGGCTGCCATTTGTTGATCTTTACTTTTCATATTATCTCTTCTTTTGACTAGCCATTTAGTATAGTCTGTCATATTGATTTCTTCAAGGTAGTTTATACCTCTGCTTTGTAACTTAACCGGAGGAGTATATCCTTTGAATAAAATCTTTTCTTTCAGACCTACAAAGATAGAATTAAACCCCTCTTCCTGTAAAATATTTAAATGATAAGGAGTGATTATAGGTTCTTCAACTTTATCTTCACTCAAACTCACATTTTTACCGCCGTTTGAGTAGCTAGTATTTTCTTTATGATGAATATACTTTACAGTTCCTACCAAGTCACAAATAGTATCAAGTGTCGAAGTATCAGACCCTGCAAATGCCATAAAATATTGCATATTAATTAGCAGCTGTTGAGCTTTTGCTTTTTCGCTCGTAATTCCTTGAGCCGCCGCTATAGGTGCAAACATTTTGGAACGACCAACTTCACGAACCTCGTTTAGTATCTCTTCGCCTACCATTCTTGATAGGGAGTTGTACTCATCTTGAAGATGTAAAACAGGCTTATTAGACCAGTTGTTTGGCATTGCTAGTTGAGTTTTTATCAACACGGTATATGTTGCAGCTAAGATACCCTCTACAGATGGATCTGCGGCATTGAAGAATAAATTTTTAGGATGTTTGGAATTTAAGAAATCTTTCACGGTAAAAGTTTCCGCTTTAGTTTCTATAATTCGATAAGCACTCAGATAAAACGGCTTCATGATAAGTTTCAAAGTTGCAAAAACATCTTTCTTAGAGCCTTTTGTTTCAGCCATAGCAGCTGCATACTCTTTCTCAAAAGTAGCCAGCAGCATCTCCCATTTTTCAGGAATTGACAAGCCGCTTTCAATTGTTCTAATTAAAATATCTTGTAAAAATTCCTCAAGTTTATCACGAGCCGAGGAGCTAAAAAAGTCTGCTTTTTCGCCAATATTTGCATTTACTATAGTTTGCACGAACACATCAACATATTGTGTAGGCTCATCGAGTATGTTATGAATCGCTGCCATCGATAACTTTGGATTTACGAGTATATCAATGGTTTTTCCTCTAAAAAAATAAGGCTCATAGTCAGTACCTTTTTTTGAGTAGAAAACACCTTTTGAATACCACGGTTGAGAAGCCAAACTAAGCAGAAACTCCGTTTTACCGCCACCAGCTCCACCCGTTACAAAAACGCTCCGGCACATCATATTACCGTCGGCGTAAAACTTCTTTTTTTCGCAAGAGTTTTTTAAATATGCAGGCAACTCGCAATCTCTCACAAAGTCTTTAAAAAAAGAAAAGTTAGCAATATAAACAGGGTTTTTCTTTAGGTTCTCTTTTGACTTTCTTTTGAAGTCCTCGATGTTCATCCAAAAGTGACCGCTGATGAAATTTTTAAGAGGCGGATTAGCAGCACTGGCGAGTTTTGTTTTTTCCCAAGAGTACAACATGCCGTTTTTTTGTATTTTGCCATCGATATAGTAAGTTTTAAATTTCCAAAGAAAATACAAAACAACAGGAGAAACTAAAACAATCAAAAAGGTGCTTGTGTCTACCATGTAAGGATTATTCATTCGGTATCCTTTTTAACGCTCTCAATCATTTGTTCGCTAACGCCAAACGGTAACCAATCAACACTACTGGCATTTATTTCTTTATCGGCAGAACTATTGTACTCAGCAGGTTCAAATATACGACTGTTTGCCCGACTTTCTAACGCTTCAATTCTTGAATTTAACGTATAATCAGAAGCAAACATACCTACAACTACCATAATCAAGAAAAAATATTGCATATTATTCATAACATATCCTTATTTAAATTAATTAAAAAAGGATAGAGAGATTATCTCTCTATCCCGTCCTCTTGCTCTTTTGCTTTCGCCGCTTGTTTTTGCTCCGGAGTTTGCACTTTTTCAGCCATTTTTCCGAGTGTCTGATTCAATATATGCTCAAAATCCAACGCTTTCTCAAAACTCATATCTTTGATGGATTTGAGAACATCAATAAACGACTTAACATTTTCAATCGTCTTAATAGGAATATCTTTAGCAGCCATCATATTTACTGCTTGAGCTTGATTAAGAGCAAGCTCTTTTATCTCATCTTTGGAAAGCTCAACTTTGCCATCTTTGATATTTTTAATCATCTCAAGGGCGTTATCTTTCATTTTTGTAAATTCAGGGTCTGCTTCTAAATCTTGAGCAAATTTAACTTTATCTCTAAGATTACCGGCACGGTCAAGTTTCTCGAATAGCTCTCCAAACGAGAACTCTCGTTTAGGGTTCTTTTGCTCTTCCGCTTCTTGTTGAGCCTCTGCTTCTTTCGCCTGATGCTCTTTTATCATCTGAGCCTGCTTCTCTATTGCTTCTTGATATGTCTTGATATCTTGTAGCTTTGCTTTCATTTGCTGCAGCTCAACGGCAAGAACAATATTAGAAGCTGCAAGGTCATATCTTGATGTAAGAAGTATCTCAATTTTATCTTTTGCTTTATGCCAGTTTTCCATCACAAACTGTTTAGCACGAGTCCAAATATTTTGGTCAACTTTTCTCTCATTTTCAAACTTGCTTATTCCTATTGCGATAGGCTGCATGTCTTTGAAGTTGTGTTTTGAATTTGCATAAGTCTTGCCAGCCTCAGTTAATGTTAAATTCTCTTTAACATAGTTCATTCTAAGCTCTTTTGAGTAATGAGTCTCTTTTGAACTCTCTACGATAAGTTTCATCTTATCATCCATCTCTTTAAATTGTGGGTGTTGTTTGAACTCTTCATAATCCACGACTTTATCGTTAATCATAAATAGAGTCGCACTTGATTTATGCTCTCTATCCGCTTGGTCATACACAAACCCCGTAAATTTACCCACTCTATCTACAGAGCCGACTTGTAGATAATCAACTTGATTTTTATTTGCTTGATTTGTTTTTATATTTACCTGAATACTCATAATTTGCCCTTTTTTATCATATTTGATATAATTTGCGTTTTCAATTGCTAAAATTGAATTTTGGAGCTGATGAATCTCGCTTGAAACAAAGTTCATCTGCTCTGCCAAAAACTCTTTTAAATCAACTCTTTTTTTGGAAGAGTTGTTTAAAAAAATACCCTCGTCGTCGATACCATATTTTGAAGATAAAACCCCCTTTTGTTGTGATAATTTAGAGTACACATCTTTTATTAATTCACTCTTAAATACGATGTTTTCAAGCTCTTTCTTTTCTTGAAAATCTTTTATTTTTGAGTTCACAAAGCTACTAGTCGCCATAGGCGATTGCTCAATCTGCTCATTTTTTGGTGTCGCCGTAGGCGAATACCCTTTAAGCTCCTGCTCAATCTCTTTTTCAAGGTCGTATTTTTCATAAAACTCTGCCGCTTTTTGTGTCAAAAGCTCTATTTTTTGCTCATAAGTAGCGTTTTTGTAAGTTTCTTTGTAAAACTTGCTTTTGTAGTTGATATATTTGATTTCTTTCGATTTGACATCAAACCACTCTTTTAAAAGCTTTTCTTGCTTTTTTGTAGTTTTTGAAGAATAAGCCTCTTTTTTTTCAAAAAACTTCTCTTCTGCTTTATCAATTAAAAAATCTATCCTGTCCTCGTGCGTGTACTCCTCAATAAACTTTTTTGAGAAACAGAACTCTTTTAAATTGATACCCTTACTTTCGTGAGGATACTTAATATTTAAATACTCGTTATTTTTGCCGGCATTTCTTGTTTTGAGAGTTCCTTGAGTTTTCAAATATGCTTCAAACTCTGCATAAGAAGTAATGTTATTATCAACGATATAGCTAAGAATCTCTTCTTTCTCAGATTTATTCATAGTGAATAAATCGCCTTTGTGTCGAGACACAACGGAGCTTTCAGGACTTATCTCGTTGCTCATATTGTCTTTTGGACTCTCAAAGCCGTTGTTTTGATTATATAGTTCTTGAAATGAGTCTATATAGTGGATATTGTTTGTGACTTTCCCAAACGGTTCCATATATAAACCATTTGTTAAATTTACATTAGGAACTACGATATGAATATGCGTCTTCCTGATTACAAGCTCGCCATTTTTGGCACGATAAGATTTTATTTTAGGTAGATGAGCTTCTGCATATATATTTATCTCATCATCTTTGTAAGCTGCTTTCATAAATTGTATAAACTCATCCGTAGCTTTTTGAAGCTCTTCTTGACTCACATAATCTTCTTTAAATGACAATGTAATATGATGATAATTCTCTTTAAAATCCAGGTTCTGAATTATAGAGTTTGTCACATCCAAGTCACCGTGAAGCGTAATTCTCTTATCGGCTTCATCTCTTGAAAAACCTCTGCCCCTTTTCTGACCTTTTTCAAGGTACTCTTTTATACCACTGGCACCACCTGAAACTTGAACTATCATTTTATAGCCTTTGAAAATTCAAGTATCTCTCCCAATTTAATAAGGACATCTTGATCAACTCTTTTTTTGATATTGCAATGTCTGGCAAGCTGATTAATATTGTTTGTGAGATTTGAGAGTAGATAAAGTTGTCTCTTTTGAAACTCTTTATCTATCTGATTTATAGAAGTAAAATAAACAGCGTTTCTCAAAAATTGAGATTTTGAGATACCGCTTTGAGCTGATTTTTTTTCCAAAAAATCTAAATCTTTTTGAGTGCAAGGCACCCGTGGAAAACTTTTATCAAATTTTCTCAATTTGACTCCTTTATGACTTACTTTTGACATAGTTTTGACTTAAGTTTGTCTTTTTTATGCCCTTATATTGTATTTTATGACCTTATCGTGTCATAAAATGTGTATTTTTCAAATAAATGTCTATATTTTGACTTCTTTGTGACTTGTAATGACTTCTTTCTGACTTCTTCTATTTCCATTTGGAAATAGGAACGACGGGGGCAGTGAACACCGCCCCTTTCGTTCTTGAGGGATAAATCCCTCAAACACCCAATTTTTTTACTGCTGGTGACGCTCTCTCATTTTCTGAGTTAGCTCAGAAATTGATTCGGTCGGCGGCAACTTATAATCAACCGCTCCCGCTTTTGATTTTGTCTCGTTCGCACCCGCTCTTTTTTCAGTTCTCACTGGTTGAGGGTGCAGAGTTTGTTTTGAGTTTGTTTTTTTGATGTGAGCTATTTGTCTTGTAAGAGTTCTCAAAGAAACTTTTACATTTTGATACTCACTTAGATAAAATAAAATCTGCTCTTGAGAGTATCCATCTCTCAAGAGTTCTTGTATTTCATCATCATACTTTTTAAGTTTGTATTTTGGTTCGTGCTTTTGTTTGAAGTCTTTTATTTTTTCACTCATCTCACACCTCGTTAAACAACTCCGCAAACTCTTCGCTTATCGACAGTATCTCTTTTAAACACATTTCACTTTTACTGTACTCTTGCATAAGCTCGACATACTGCTGCATATCTTTTGAAGTTTCCGAAAACTCCTTGTCTGCCTCTGCTCTTGTGTATTGTCTTGCAAGTGCTGACAAATCAAGCATTGACTCTTTTGTGATTTCAGGTAGTTGCTGCGAGTCACTAAGATACATCTCAAAAACTTTATTTAAAGGATTTATCTCTTTACGGTACGACTTAACGCCCAGTGCTTTGTCGCCCTCAAAAAATCTAAACGGGTCTTTACTATCTTTGCTTTTGATAACTTTGTTTTTTACGAGGTAGGTTTTTTCAGGATTATCAATAAAGTTGTAAGTGTTGACTAAGTTATCCATCTGTTTTATGCTATTCTCAAAAGGCAATAAGAAACAAATGTCATGATGTGCAAACTGCTCTTTAAGCAGACTTGCCACCTCATTAAAATCTAAGCCACCCCCGACATCAATAAAAACATATTTGTTTTCTTTAAGGGCTTTCCAAGAGGCTTTAAATAACTCCTCTTGAGCCTTTGAAGTTTTAACCGATGTCATCTTGTTTTTAAATACAGATGAATTGCTTAAACTTGCACTGGTGTTATTTGAATTGTCCAACTCAATATACTCAAAATCAAAACCTCTTAGTGCCGCCACCATCGCTAAATTTAAACAGAGGGTGCTTTTACCGACACCACCCTTATCGTTGAGTGTTACAAATATCTTTTTCATCTTTTTTTCCTTAGTTAATTTTTTTTCTTAGCGTATATACTGAATTCGTTGAGTTTTCACTCAGCTCAAAACCGTTTTTTGAAAACATAAAATACTCTTTTGAAAATGCAGCTTTATGATATGCTTGCACCCTCTCATCGGTTATTTTGGTGGCGATGATAGCTGCCGCAACAAGAACAGACATCACTATAGAAGTGATGATTGTATTTTTGATGCTGATTTTATTGAGAAGCACATCGACTTTGTTGAACCTGTTAAGCTCAAACATAAGAGCCTGCAAGGTATCCTCTTTTGGTAAGGAAGAGATAGATTTTTTAACATCTTTTTCAAAGTCATAAAAAGCTACATCTCGCAGAGCCGTCTGTTTATCAAGAACAAGATCTAGTTTGTCTTTGATGTAAGAAAAATCTTTATTTAGCTCAAAACCGCCTAAACCCTCTTTTGCTTTTTCCATCTTTGAGGTTGCATACTTGATGCTGTTCAACAAATCTTCCAGAGAGCTGATATTAACCGTCAGCTCTTTTTCTGAATTCAATTTGACTACTGAATCTTTATCCATTTTTTAACTCCTTATTTATTGAATTTTGACAAAGTTGCCACTGCTATTTTTTACATACAGTATTACCTCGTTAAGATGATAATTACCACCTATGCCGCCTTTTACTACGCCTTCCCCAGCTGCTACGCCTGTTGAGTTTAATTGAACCTCAAACGGTATAAATTTACCTTTCTCATCAAGATGATATGTCCTTTGTGCAGCTCTTCTACAATTTTTTTTGATTTCTGCGTATAACATTTTTATCTCCTTATTTTTATAGTAGGTATTTAATATTAAACTAGAGAATTTTTTGAGATAACTTGTAAAGTAAACTCTCAAACTTCTCAAACATACTGTTTGCGCTTTTTATAACTCTTGCCATTTTTCTACCTCATATTTGCATATTATGCAATTAATATGCTGTAATGTTATCACAATATGAAAGCAATGTCAAGCTTTTTTATCATTTTATGATACTTTTAATATAAATATTTGCACTTTATGCAAAATTTATGCTATTATTCTTTTAAATATTTAAAAGAATAGGTAGATAAAATGGAACTCGAAATTTTCAAAGAAAGACTAAATAAATTAAATTTGACATTGACTGATTTTGCTGAAATGACCAAATTAAGTTATTCAGCCGTTAGTAAATTTGGCAAAAGCAATCCCGTTCCCTCTTGGGTAGAATCTTATTTGGATGGCTATGAATCCAAAAAAGACCTAGACAGGCTCAAAGAAACAATTATTGCTTTGGCGGATAAGTTAAATTCTCAGAACAAGGTTATTTAACTACCTTGTTTTGAATAGTTGATGCTATACCGTCGCTCACAACATCGCTTATATCGTTACTGTTTTGCTCAAAGAACGCATAAATGCTGTTTGTACCTTTTACTACCAAAAGAAAAGAGACCAAAAACTCTATGAAAATCGCAAAAATCTGACCTGCACCTTTGAGCGTATAAGCTACCGGAGTTTCAAGCCAACCGCCGCCACCGCTGAGAACTACTGCCATTTCTTCAAGGAAGAGGTATAAGACATTGTGGAAAAAGTCAACGACGAACAGAGTTATAAACACCACGAAGATTAAGATTACAGGCTTGAAGAATGTCAAGATAGTTTTAACTATAAGTCTTGATGTTTTCTCGACACTTTGCACCATAAATGCGTACACTATAAAGAAAGGCACGCCCCAAAAAACTATAAACTTAGCTACAAACATCAAAAATAGCATAATGGTTGCTATCGCAAATATAAACAGACCTCGAATAGCTGTTACAAGCTCGACCAGTGTATCAACGACTAAAATACTTGTTATGAACCCCATAGCTCCAGAACCGGCACTGCTTAAGGCACTACCAATCCCGAAAGGGATCCAACCAACTACTGCATCTGTCATAATTTTATATTTATCGCCCGACCATTCATCAATTCCGCCGCCGATAGCATAGTGAAGCAGTATGTTTTCACTGATAAATTTAAGAGACTCTTTCATGTCAAAATCACTCAACAGGCTCAAATATTGCTCGCTTTTTTTATGCGGCAGCTCCCAAATTTTTTCATAGACATCTTGAACCGCAATAAGTGGCAGCGCGACATAACCGTATTGCTGATGAGCAAGCCATATCTTCTCCATGATGGCTTGTTTGCCCTCAAAGTTTTTTTCGTGAAGCTCGATATTATTGAAATGCTCAATTTTACGGTTTGAAAGATTAAGTTTTAAGAGATTTGACTTATAATCTTTTTCGATTTGATTACAAGCATTGAGACTATATTTGTTACTATCAAGACTTGAGGTTGCGAAGTTCTCGTTTTTAACAAAACCGCCGTTTGCAACGGTGTTGTAAGGGCTTACATTGCTTGACTTAAGTGAACTATCAGGAGCAAAAACAAAAGCATTGTTTTTATATGCTTGAGGATTTAATGATTTTAACAAATCGGCATCAAATGCGTTATAGCATCGGGGCATATGATTAGCTTGATATTCTCGAATCAATTCCATTTTTTGCTTATCTTGGGCTATCCTTTCAACATCGCTAGGGCTTAAAACGCTTGAATTGGTAAACATACCACCGCTATGAGAATCAATTATTGCCGCACTTAGTTTATCGGCGATAGCTCCCGTTTCTTGACTCAAAGCACCCACGTAACCTTGAAGTATGGACAACTCAACTTGCGTGCCGCCCTCGTCAGTGTAAGCCACATCTGTTGAAGTCATAAATAGAAGAAATACTGCTGTCGTGCCTGTTATAGCCGCTTTATATTTAATATTTTTACGCTCATTTTCGTTCCCGGCTCTCTCGAAAAAGTAGTGCGAGACATTGTAAATAGCGAATAAAATAGCACCGAAAAGAAATATATTAACAGTCCAATTTATTACATCGTAGTATCTCACTATAAAGAATAAAAGCTTGTTTAAACCAGAACCAAGAACCTGATAGGCATCTGATTTTTTTTGTTCCAAACTTGATGGAGATTTAGGATCAAAATATACAGGTAGAGCATCCCACATACCGTTAAACTCGTTCGAAATATCAAAGAGGAGCTTATTATTAGCCTCGACTTTTTCTCGAATATGTGCAGCTTTATATGACTGTACATAAGGCTGTTTTAAGACGATATCATTCAGCTCAAGAGATGATTTTATATCGATAATTGACTGGTCGAAAACCATTACGGCATCGATAATTTGGCTTAAATTTAAGTAGACACTACCCGAAGCAGAGGTTTCGGTGTTGCCTGCAATTTTTTGAGATACGGTTTGCTTGATTAACTGCATTTTTTGAGCATAGAGGTTTGCCGCCTCTTTCGCCTCAGGCGATATCAGGTTTGAGTCTAGCGACTCCGCCTGCTCTTTGAGCTTTTTTTGATATTTTTGATTTGTAAAGGTCTTAGTTTCAACATTTTTTAATGCTTGAAACGAAGTTACATTTTTAACATCATTTGGCAAATTTGAAAAAGCAAGAGGCTTTTCAGCAACGGTGCAAGTTACAGAACCGTTGTTAAAATCGATGCTGTCAAGTATTACGATATGAGTTGATGATTTACTCGGGTTTAATGGCGGACAATATAAACCGGTATCATCGAAAACGAAGTTATTTAAGAAATACTTGTTTTGATTGGCGGCTTTTTGGCGTTGCTCATCGGTCAAAGTATTAACTATGTTTTGACTTTGAGTTTGAGTTATGTTTGAGTCTTTTTGAACTGGCTCGTACCCTGTAGTATCAGGATCTAAAAGCTCTGAATTTTGGTTATTTCGCATTTTTATACTTGCAGGGTCGGAAGCATAAACATAATTTTCTTGGCTATTCACATATGCCGTGGGGTCGTACCCCCACAGACTACCATAAACTAAAATTAAATATAGAAGTAACTTTTTCATTTTTACCATCTCCTTTTTTTAAATCTTTTGACGGGTGCCGTCCTTGATGAACCGCCGCCGCCTATCTTGCCACTTTTAAGAGGAACTGCTTTAATTTGTCGTTTTGGTTGCTGTTTTATCGCCTGCTCATACCCCGACAAATCCGCCCCTCGTACTATCTTTTTATCTTTTTTATCATCGAAACACCCCGTAAAAAGGAGTAAAAGAGGGATTAAAAGTAATGCTTTTATCATTTTTTAACCCTCGATTTTTGTGAAAAAGTAGTTGTTGTGATAGTGGACTTGAGAGCCATCTTTTTTATGAAGAATTACGACATCACGATATTTAGGGACTGTTACTCTTTGATTTGAACCATCAGATAAGATGTAAAAAGTGTCGTTTTTATATGATACTTTTGAGTAATTGACGATGGTTGTATCTGACTCATGCAAATTTGGAATCCCGAAATTTTTACACTTTTGATTAAGTTTTAATTTTAAAAGTTGATCATCGATTTTTTCAGTTTTTGCGACTCTTGATTGATAGAGTTTTTGTGATTGTGGAGCTGAAAAATCGAACTTACCGAAGATGTAAAAAAGAAAAATAACACCGATTAAAAGTATAAAAAAAGCGGTTTTTTTATCACTTTTTATTTTTAAAACTAGCTTCTCTTTCAAGTTTTTCACGAATTTTTTGCTCTGTTCTAAGCTGTTTTTCGAGGTTTGACTCATACTCTTTTTCCTCCTTTTGTTGTTTTTTGACAGCGAAAAATAACATAACTGAAAGAACTATTACTATTTGAACTACCCCGCTCGTATTTGAGTCGGGCGGATAGCCCAGACTTGCCAAAATCGCCTCGATTGGTTTCATCAAAAACGCAACCAAGATCATGTACCCAACAAATAAAAACATCTGTTTAATTTTCATTTTTCACGCCTTTATTTTAAATTTTTAGTCGAAAATTGAGGGTCAAAAGTTAGGTCATTTTTTACACAAAAATAACGGTCACCGTCGATTTTGACGGTCATTTGATTTAGCGTGTAATGACTATCATACGCCTGTAAAGTGCCTTGCTCAGCGTGCAATCGCATGTAATCAAAATTTAAAATTTTGAACTGATAGTCTGAAAAATGAGATATGCGAGTACGATATAAATCGGGGTTTACATCTTTGATTTTTTTACCAGTTTCACAACTTATCGCATCTTTTGGGAGAGGTATTATTACTTTTTGTAATATCTTTTTTACCTCACTTAACTCTTTTGGGGAGGTCATTTGGTCGTTGTACACGATTGGCGACGAGATAAACAATGCACTTGCAACACTTACAAGTGTTGCAGTTATTAATATAATTTTTATCATTTTCTTTTTTCCTTTTAATATTAAAATAAACTTAAAATATAGTTTTTAATGTTGAGCAGCGGTGGCTCGACGGATGTTATGGTCATAAAAATTAAAAACACAAAACCATACAACCACGGGTGTTGTCGTGGTTTTTCACCAAACCACTTGATTAAAAAATTGACGATTTTTAGGTTCATTTTTTTACCTCCAAATTTTCAAAATAATTTTGCATTTTTTGAAGCTCGTTTTGCTCCACTTGTTTTGTTAAATGATACTCGGTATCATTTATAAACTCATGTAAAATATCTAGCCATTTTTGAGCAATGGCTTTGACCTCTTTTTCAATCTCTTTTTTTGCCGCAAATGCTCTTAGCGACGGCTCGTGTAAACACATATAACTCTCATGTTTGCACTTGTTTAAACCATTGTTATACATACGGTATATTTCGGTATTGTCAGGGTTTTTGTGATGTTTTTTACACCACACCATCAGTTCGAGTATTTTTATATACATTTTTTTGCCCCTTTTTTTAAATTTTGTTTTGCACTTTTTTTTGTGCGAAAAATGCAAAATCAAATTTAAGCTTTGGCGATATAGTTACTACAGTCCTACTCTATATCTTTTTGAGCCGCCATCGTTTGCGTAGCTGCGGTTAAAATTTTAAATAACTCAGGGTTTTAACGCCTCTCGTAAACCCTTGAGTGGCGCAAGGGCTTAAAAGGGGCGTAGAGCTTAATTTTTAGCTCTTGCCGCTCATCATTTCTTTGATTTCACGAACCAAGTATCGGATAAACCGCCCCCGCCCGTGTCTTTCCAAGCGCCCCTCATCTTCCCATTTCCGTAACATTTGTTTATCACATTTGAGCATTTTTGCCGCCTCTTCTCTTGTGACATACTCTAATTCAACCTCTTTCATTTTCAAACCCTCTAATATTTTTAATATTTGTTTTTGAGTTTGTTTAATTTCTTCGATTTCTGACATTTTTTAAGTCCTTTTATGATATAATTCATATTATCAAGTAATCTTGACATATGTAATTTATGTTTGAATTATATCATATATTATTTACATATGTCAAGTATTTTTTTAATATTCTCAAATATTTTAAATAAGGAATTGAAAAATGTCAGAAATAAATGAAATAGGTGGCAGATTTGATAGAGCTTTAAGTGTTTTACAAGTTTCAAATAAAAAAATAAGTGAACTGTTTGATACAAGTTCACAAAATGTCTCTAACCTTAAAAAAGCAGATAGACTAAACGACCTGATGAGTAGAATTGCAATTAAATATGATATTAATTTAAATTGGCTTATGTCCGGAAATGGGGATATGTTCGTTCAAAAAGATACTTTTACTCAACAAGGCAGCGGTAATCAACAAATAGGTACGCAAAATAATCCGGATGGCAGCAATATAAATAACTTCGGCTCTACTAAAACCCAAAACATCGATGAGGATATTTTAAAACTTGTTGAAGCCTTAAGCAGCGTTGCAAATGCCCTAAATAAAAAACAAGAGCTTAAGCAAGAACTTACCAAACTAATATCTACACTACCTACTTTATAACACAGGCATGAGTAATTTTAATCAGTACGGCAGCGGCAATCAACAAATAGGGGTACAAAATAATTACTCTTCTAAAAATGTTGAAATAAAAATAAATTTTGATTTTGATTGGTTTTTGCCGTCGCCGCAAACGCAAGTTTTAATATATAATCAAATCGTTGATTGTATTACTAAAAATAAAAAGTTTGAATTTTTAGCCGAAGATACAATAGATAAAAGTGATTTATTTTTATTTTATTTGTATTCAATTAAATTAAAAAAATTCATTGAAGCCGAAGTTAAAAAATGGGAAGATAATCCATCGAACATACCTATTTTAAATAAACCTCTATTTCATTCTTTTGTCAATGTGTTACAACTTGAAATATATCAAATTTCACAAAAAGATGATCGAGATGAATTTAAAATAATAAGAAACTATATTACAAACAATAACCATCTTCAAAAAATAGATGATGATAGTTTCTTTTTTGAGTATCTAAATTCTCTTAATTTTGATTTTGAAATCAAAATAGATAACCAATTCTTTATACCTGATACAATTATTGATTTTTTTGAGCTCAAAATAGAAAGTGTCGAAAATTTGCCAGAGGTCAAAAACTGGGAAGCTTTGTATAGTTTTTACAAAACAAGAGCTGAAGGTAAAAATAAATTGTTAGAGAGAGGGGAGTTTGAAGATTATATAAACTCTTTCAACAAAAAATGGAAGCACTTTATGTAGCTATAACTCTATTGTCAAGCCCCATCTTTTTTTATCTCGTTCTACCCTACTGCTCTTGCTCTTTCGTTACACTCAGAGCAGAGCAGAGCAGGTAGAACTGCCCCTATACCAATATTTGATTTTAGCAAATTTCAGTATAGAGGCATAGTTCACAACTCGTCGCTGTCGCTGTCGCTTGTGCTGTTACAGTAGATACTCTGCAACAAAACTAATCAGTGCGGCGGTATCCATTACCACACCTATATATCTTTCACAAGATAAACTTAGTCACCTGCTAGTGTTTCCACTAATACGGGCATCTCCAAGAGAAAAATTGAACCACATTCACGCCTCAAAACTCTTGTATCTAGGTCTTTTTTTATATCTTCAAGCGGTCAAACGCTATTATGCAATAGCTCCCGTTTGTTTTGGCATTTCCATTTGTTCCCTCGCTTGGCTGCGACACACTCAAGTTGTTTAGCTGTTAGGTTGCAGCTCATAGATGTTTTAACAATTTTAAGTAAAATATGAACGATTTTTAAAGTGGTTGTGGTATAATTGCAGATACCACATAATCTTTATGTGCCGAGCTTTATCAATCTTCACAGGTCGCCAAACTTAGTTCCAGATTGATAAAGTCTTTCATATTTATTACCTCAAAACTTCATTACCAAAATCCGCAAAATAGAATATTGATAAATTATGTTTTAAAGCTTTAATAGTCGTACGGTCTATTTATTGTTGTTTTGATTAAAGAGCGATAAGGAGAGGGTACGAATCTTTCCCTATGGAAATTACTCAATGCAAGAGACGGGGAGTCTCAAACACGAAGTCAACCGAAGTCAACCTCTACAGATTCGTACCCTGCATTCAGTAATTTGATATGAGAGAATTCTACTGCTTTTTTTGAGACAATACCATAAAGGCAAAAATGAAGGGTTTATCTTATATGAAGTTATATGGAATTATACAGAGTGATGATTTTTCTATTTTTTGAGAGTTTTTGCTTAATTTTTTTGATTAGTTTGAAAAAGAATTTGTTTTTAAGAAATGAAGTATAAAATCTAAAACCGTACCCTAGACCGTACCCAGTGTTTTTAAATTTTGAAGTTTTTGTTGTTGAAGAAGTCTTTGAAAGTACCTATTTCAGGTAATGGTGCGGATGAGAGGACTTGAACCTCCACACCTTACGGCACTAGATCCTAAGTCTAGCGTGTCTGCCATTTCACCACATCCGCACATGGTAGTTAATAATTAAAAAAGTGGTACGCCCTAGAGGATTCGAACCTCTGACCGATGCCTTAGAAGGGCATTGCTCTATCCAGCTGAGCTAAGGACGCATACATCATAAAAATGGTGCGCCCGATAGGATTCGAACCTATAACCGTCGGATCCGAAGTCCGAAACTCTATCCAATTGAGCCACGAACGCCACAAAGTTTATTATTTTTTTTAGTTTTTTTTATATTTTTTTTATTATGGGGTGGGATGCGGGGCTCGAACCCGTGACCCTCGGCACCACAAACCAATGCTCTAACCAACTGAGCTAATCCCACCATGTTTTTAAAA
>JGI24728J21555_1000347_pt1 | contig 25422 bp, 22 predicted proteins | sample EPASupsiteSAE305_FD_21555 | JGI IMG/M metagenome (IMG submission 21555) | reverse complement strand
CGCCGCCCCGGGGCAGGGGCAGGTCGAGGCCGGCCGCCAGCAGCCACAGCAGGGGGTAGGCCAGGACCAGGGCGGCCCACAGCGCCCCGTCGCCGCCGGCCAGGGCCGGCAGCCAGGTCCCGTCGTTGAACAGGGCGGCGGCCAGCAGGGCCGCCAGCATGCCCGGCAGCACGGCGCCGCGCAGCACCTGCCCCTGGCTCGGCCCGGGACGCGACGATCCATCGCCGTCGGCGGCCGGGCGCCGGTACCAGGTCATGCCCCGGTACAGGCCCCGGGCGGCGACGGCCAGCAACAGCAGCACCGCCCCCCACAGCCAGGGCGAAGGCGGGCCGCCCTGCCACAGGGCAAGGACGACGCCCCGCGGCAGGAACAGCAGGCCGAGGAGGAAGAGGATGAAGACGCTCTGGGTCAGCAGCAGGTTGCGCGACAGGTTGGCCACCGCCGCCAGGGTATCGACGCTGAAGAGGCCGAAGCGGGGCGTCAGGTAGTTGCTGTAGCGGCGCAGGAAGGCAATGGCCGGATGCTCGCTGGCGCCCGTGGCCGTCTGGCTGGCGTCGTCCCGGCAGCCACCGGGCTGGCCGGCGGCGGCCACCGAGGGGGCGATGCCGACGGGGCCGGGCTGTTCCAGCTGCCGCACGGCCCGGCGGCTGTCCGCATCGGTACGGTGGATCAGGGCAGAGAGCCAGGTGCCGATGTAGCCGCCGCCGGAAACGGTGGACAGGTAATCCACCCGGCGCAGCAGGCGGGCCTCGGCCATGGCCTGCAGCACGCCCAGGGCGAAGGTGGCGCTGCGGATGCCGCCGCCGGACAGGGCCAGGCCGCAGAAGGCCGCCGTGGCGGCCGGCTGGGGCGCCGGAGGCTCGGGCGGATTCGCGGCGGATTCGCCGAACCAGGCCTGGGCCCGGACACCGGCAGCCGTCACCGACGGGGGGGCGGCCGGGCGCAGACGCCGGGCCTCGTCCTCGAACTGGCGCCAGCTTTGGCTTCGCTGCGGGCCATCTTCAGGCAACAGGGGCGCGCTCATGGTTGCAGCTCCGCGCAGGGCTTGAGCACCTTGCACACGGGGGCGCTCTCCTCCTGGGCGCCGCCGAGGCGGGCCAGGCTCTTGCACGACACTTCCAGGCGGTCGGCCACGGCCTGCCAGGCCCCTTTCAGTTCCTTGCCGTCCACCTTGTTCTGGGGAGCGATGATGTCCAGGGCGGCGACGAAGCCGCGGCGGGAGGCGGAGCCGTAAATGGCGTCGGCCATGCCGTCCTCCAGCACGTCGCCCACCTCGGCCAGCAGGCTCACCGGATTGCTGGCCAGCCCCCGCAGGCGCCGGGCGGTGGGCTTGATGCCGGCCTTGACCACGTCGGCCACGGCGATCAGGACATCGGCCCGCTCCAGGGGATAGATGGCGGCCTTGCGCGCCGCCGGGGTCCACGCCAGGACCGAGCAGGCCTCGTGCAGCTCGGCCTCGGCGGTGCGGATGCGCTGCAGCAGGGCCGGCGCCAGCACGCCCCGGTCCTCGTGCTCCTCCAGGGCCCGGGTGCCGGCCTCGGCGAAGGTCAGCACGATGAAGTGGGCCGCCAGCTGCCGCACCCGGGCGCCGTCGTCGCCCTGGCCGGCATCGCCCAGCATCCTGGCGCAGGCGCTGTTGTCGGCGACGGCGGTCTTGCCGCAGACCAGCTTGAGAAAGCTGTCCTGCACTTTTTCCAGCCCCTTCCTTTCCTCTGCAGCGCCGGCGCCGGCGGCACCGAGCAAAAGGCCCAGCAGGGCAAGGCAAAGGGAATGGCGGAAGGCGGCGATGGCAGAGGGATGCATGGCGTTCTCCTTGGCAGCGAATGGGCCGACGGGTCGGGAAAATCCATTATGGATAACCGTAAGGGTTTTTCCATTAAGCCATTTGGCATAGCCAAAGAATCACGGCGTCAGCCGCCGGCCGCCGGGCCAGTCCCGGAGCGACTTTCCCCGCACCGCCCCAGGAAGCGCGCCCCTATTGAATGAAAAAGCCCCGCCATCCCTTTAGGGACGCGGGGCCTGGCCCAGCATAGAAATTTCTGCTGACGCCGGTTCAGCACACCACCGTCAGGGGCCGCCACAGCCGGATGCCCTCGGGGCGGACGTCAGCGCCGTAGGCCAGCACCTCCACTCCCAGCCCCAGGACCCGGCGCAGGGTGCGGCCGTATTCCGGGTCGATGTGGTCCGCCGGCCGCACTTCATCCACGTCGCCCCGCTGCACGCAGAAGAACAGCACGGCCCGGTTGCCCTTGGCCACCTCGTCGGCCATTTCGTTGAGGTGCTTGGTGCCGCGCTCGGTGACGGCGTCGGGAAAATAGCCGATGCCGCCGGCGACGGCGGCGGTGACGTTCTTCACCTCCACATAGCATGGGGGACGACCTTGTTCCGTCAGCAGCAGGTCGATGCGGCTGCGCTTGCCGCCGCGGCCGTTGTCGCCGCCGTAGGGCACCTCGCCGCGGATCGCCCCATAGCCCGTCAGCTCGGCCACCGCGCCGGCCTCGATGGCCTCCCGCACCAGGGCATTGGTGCGGCCGGTGTGCAGGCCCACCAGGACGCCATCCGCCTCCACCAGTTCCCAGGTCCAGGCCAGCTTGCGCTGGGGGTTGTCGCTGGGGGACAGCCAGACCCGGCTACCCGGATCCTTGCAGCCCTGCATGGAGCCGGTGTTGGGGCAGTGGGCGGTGACCACGCTGCCGTCGGCCAGTTCGACGTCGGCGAGAAAACGCTGGTAGCGCCGCAGCAGGCGGCCTTCGGTGAGCAAGGGCAGTTGCATGGGGAATGCTCCGGCGGCGGCTCCGGGGCCGCGGCGTGGGCGGGTGGCAGAAAAGGGAAAAGGCTCAGGCCGGATCGCGCCGGTATTCCGGCAGGCGGGCGCCGCAGGCCTGGCAGTAGGCGGCCTCCGGCGCCAGCCCTTCGGTCAGGCAGTCCGGACAGGTGCGACTGGTGGGCGTGACCTGCAGGCGCTGGGCGGTGATCTCGGAGGTGACGATGCCGGTGGGCACCGCCAGGGTGCCCCAGCCGAGCAGCATCATGGCCGAGGAGATGAGACGGCCCACGTCGGTCTTGGGCGTGATGTCGCCGAAGCCGACGGTGGTCATGGTGGTGATGGCCCAATAGACGGCGGTGGGAATGCTGGTGAAGCCGTTGGCCGGGCCTTCCACCACATACATCAGGGTGCCCATGACCAGCACGATCATGAGCACCACCGAGAGGAACACCAGGATCTTGCGCCGGCTGGCCAGCAGGGCGCTGCCCAACATCTGGTACTCGCCCAGGTAGGCGGTGAGCTTGAGCACCCGGAACATGCGCAGCAGGCGCAGGATGCGCACGTCGATGAGCAGGTGGGCCTCGGGCACCAGCAACGCCAGGTAGGTGGGCAGGATGGCCAGCAGGTCCACCAGGCCGAAGAAACTCAGGGCATAGCGCCAGGGCCGGCGCAGACAGGCCAGGCGGGCCAGGTATTCGGCGGTGAACAGCAGGGTGAAGCCCCACTCCAGGGTGGCGAAGAGGTCCTGGTGGCGGACGTTGAGGCTATGCACGCTGTCGGCCATGACCACCGCGACGCTGGCCAGGATGGCGAAGATGAGGCACTGGTCGAACAGGCGACCGGCCCGGGTCTCCGACTCGAATACCACCGAGTAGAGGCGCAGGCGCCAGCCGGCGAGGGGCTTGCCCAGGGAATCGGCGGCGGAATGGACGGCGGCGGCAGGGCTCATGGGCGGTCGCTTCGGGAATTCGGGAAATCAGCCTGCCATCTTAGCGCCGGCCGCCCGCCCGGGGAACCGGCCGGCCCTACAGCAGCTTCTGCAGGAACAGGGCCTGGCCGGCGGCCGGATCGAGCACGTAGGGGGCGAAGCCGGCCCGCTCGTAGGCGGCCAGGGCGCGCCGGTTGTTGGACAGCACTTCCAGGGTCAGCTTGCAGCAGCCCAGTTCCCGGGCCCGCCCCTCGGCCCAGGCCAGCAGAGCCTGGCCGATGCCGGCACCGCGGCGGGCGTCGCGTACGGCGATGTCGTGGATGTTGAGCAGGGGCTTGGCGGCAAAGGTGGAAAAGCCGGCGAAGCAGTTGATCAGGCCCACCGCCTCTTCCCCCTGCCAGGCCAGGGCGCTGTGGAAATGGGGCACGCCGGCCAGGGCCGGCACCAGGGCCTGCCGCACCGCCGGGTCCAGCCCGCTGCCGCCGCCCATGGGGTCCCGGGCGTAGTGGTCGAGCAGGTCGAGCCAGGCCGAGGCCTGCTGCGGCTGGCTCAGGTCGGTGAGGCGAACCTCCACGGGCGGCATGGTCGGCATGGCGTCAGCCGGCCAGGGACTTGAGTTTGCCCAGCAGCTGGGGATAGCGCTTGTCGGCGGGAGCCAGGCGGTGGGCGGTTTCCAGGTACTGGCGGATTTCCTCCACCAGGGCGGGGCTGACCACGGTGCGCTGCATGAAGGTGATGCCCATGTGGGCGAAGTTGAACAGCACCCGCACGTTGCCCGGCAGGCGCTCGCAGGCGGTGCGCATGGCTTCCATGGCCTCGTCGAACTTGCCGTCCCGGGCCAGCAGCACGCCCTGGTTCATCAGCTGCACCGCTTCCTTGCGCGAGGCTTCCACCAGGGCCACGCCCTCCTCGCTCATGGCGCCGGTGTCGAACACCTGCTGGATGCGCTGCAGCAGGATGGCGTCGTCCGGGTTGTTGCGCACTTCGCCCTGGAGCAGGGCGGCGGCCTTTTCCTTCTCGCCGGAGACCATCATCAGTTCGGCCATCTCCACCACCGCGGCGCTCTCCAGGCGGGGCGCGCCGGGCTGGGCCAGCACCTCGTCCAGCTTGAGGGCCACCTTGCGCGCGGATTCCAGGTCGCCGGCCCGGTGGTAGACCATGCCTTCGGTGGCCATGGCCTTGACCTTGACCTCCTCGGCGTCGAACTGCTTGGTCAGGGTGGACAGCACCTGCAGGGCTTCCTTGCTGTTGTTCTGGGCGCTGCAGGCCCGGGCCAGGCCCAGGTAGGCGTCCGGCGTTTTCAGCACCGAGTGCTCGCCCAGGGCCACGCTCTTGCGGAAGGCCTTTTCCGCGTTTTCCACCTTGCCCAGCTGCAGGGACACTTCGCCCAGGTTCTTCTGCCGCATCACCGACAGGGGCGAGAGGCGGGCGGCGTTTTCCAGCACCTCCTCGGCCTTCTGCAGGTCGCCCCGGGCGTTGTGCACATTGGCCAGCCAGTCGTGGGCTTCCAGGTAGGTGCGGTTCTCCGCCACCAGGGTTTCCAGCAGGGCCTGGGCGTGGTCCAGCTCGCCGGCGGCCACATGCACCCGGGCCAGGCCCAGCTGGGCCCAGGGCACGTCCCGCTTGGCCAGCAGGGCGTTGTAGAGCAGGCGGGCCTGCTCGTGTTCGCCGGACACCAGCAGCAGGTGGCACTTCAGGCGCAGCAGTTCGCCCGCATTGGCCTTGTCCACCGCCAGGCGCTCGTCGCAGAGGCGGATGGCCAGGGGGAAGTCCATGGCCATGACGGCCTGGTCGATGTCCACGAAGGCGGCCTTCTTCACCCAGATCTTTTCCAGGCGCAGGCGCAGGGTGGATTCGGTGATGGGTTTGAGCAGGTAGGCGTCCGGCTGGTATTCGGCGGCGCCCATGACCACGTCGGCGGTCTTCTCGGCGGTGATCATGACCCAGGCGCAGCTGGGTCCCACCAGGTTGCGGTACTTGGCCTCCTCCAGCACCTGCTGGCCGTTCTTGCCGGCGCCCAGGTTGAAGTCGCAGAGGACGCCGTCGAAGCGGGTCTGGCTGAGCTGGCTGATGGCCTCGTTGCCGTTGGCGGCGGTGGCGATGACCTTGGGGTTCACCCCCATGGAGCGCAGGATGTCGCGCAGCACGGTGCGCATGCCCTGGAAGTCGTCGATGACGAGGAAGCTCTTGCTGCCGAAGTCGATGTTCTGGAAGTTGCTCATTGTTGTTCTGTTTTCCCTGGAGATGGGCCGCTCAGGGCAGGGTCAGGACGAAACAGCCGCCGCCCCAGGCGCCGCCGTTTTCCAGGCGAATGGCGCCGTGGCGCCCCTTGTTGCGGTGCAGCCGGGCGGCCATGGCGGAGAAGTAGAGGCCCAGGCCGGTGCTGCCGCCCTGGAAGTCCACCCCGTTCATGGCAGCGACGCCGTCATCCAGCATCTTCTGGGGATAGCCGCGGCCGTCGTCCTCGACGCGCATTTCCAGGCCCTCCTCCGTCTCCCGCACCACCAGGCGCACCTTGCCCTTGGTGTAGTGGATGGCGTTGTTGAGGGCGTGGCCGATGATGCCGCCCACCAGGTCCGCATCGAAGGGCCACACCAGGTCCGACTCCACCACGGCCTCGAATTCCAGGCCGCGGAAACGCAGCAGGGGCAGGTGCTGGGACACGGTCTCGGCGACGAAGTCCTCCAGCACCCAGTCCTCCGGAGCGAAGGGATAGAGGTGGTTGCCCAGCTTGTAGAGGGCCAGCAGCTGGATCAGGTTGCCGTTGATCCGCTTGGTCTCGTACATCATGTGGGTCATTTCGCCGAACTCGGGCCGGCTGGGGTCGCTGTCGGCCAGCAGCTTCTCCATGCTGCCGATGAGAATGCTGATGGAGTTCTTCATGTCGTGCACCGACGAAGCGAGGAACACCGACAGGTCGGGGGAAGTATCGGGCGGGTTCATGGGCAGTATCCTGGCGTCACCGGAAGCGGAAAAATGCCAATTTTGTCACAGAGCAGCACTAATACCAAAGTAATATCGAACGCCCTGCACCGGACCGGACCGCGCCGCCTCCCCGGGCTCTGGGGCCCAGGCGGGGCGCGGCCCTGCCCTCAGCGGCCGCTTACAGCCCGAGGCGCTGCCACAGTTCGTCCACCCGGGTCTTCACCGCCTCGTCCATGACGATGGGGCGGCCCCATTCCCGGCTGGTCTCGCCGGGCCACTTGTTGGTGGCGTCCAGGCCCATTTTGGAGCCGAGGCCGGCCACCGGGGAGGCGAAGTCCAGATAGTCGATGGGGGTGTTGTCCACCAGGGTGGTGTCCCGGGTGGCATCCATGCGGGTGGTGAGGGCCCAGATCACTTCCTTCCAGTCCCGGATGTTCACNTCGTCGTCCACCACGATGATGAACTTGGTGTACATGAACTGGCGCAGGAAGCTCCAGATGCCGAACATCACCCGCTTGGCGTGGCCCGGGTACTGTTTCTTGATGCTGACCACGGCCAGACGGTAGGAGCAGCCTTCCGGCGGCAGGTAGAAATCGACGATCTCGGTGAACTGCTTCTGCAGCAGGGGCACGAACACCTCGTTCAGCGCCACGCCCAGCACCGCGGGCTCGTCCGGCGGTTTGCCGGTGTAGGTGCTGTGGTAGATGGGGTTCTTGCGCATGGTGATGCGCTCGACGGTGAACACGGGAAACTCGGCCTGCTCGTTGTAGTAGCCGGTGTGGTCGCCGTAGGGCCCTTCCAGGGCCGTCTCGCCGGGGTGGATCACCCCTTCCAGGACGATCTCGGCGGAGGCCGGTACCTGCAGGTCGTTGCCGATGCATTTGATCAGCTCGGTCTTGGCGCCCCGCAAAAGGCCGGCGAACTGGTATTCGGAGAGGCTGTCCGGCACCGGCGTCACGGCGCCGAGAATGGTGGCCGGATCGGCCCCCAGGGCCACCGCCACCGGATAGGGCTGGCCGGGATTTTTCTGGCAGTGGTCCCGGTAATCCAGGGCCCCGCCCCGGTGGGCCAGCCAGCGCATGATGAGCTTGTTGCGGCCGATCACCTGCTGCCGGTAGATGCCCAGGTTCTGCCGCTTCTTGAAGGGGCCCCGGGTGATGGTCAGGCCCCAGGTGATCAGGGGTGCCACGTCGCCGGGCCAGCAGTGCTGGATGGGCAGGCGGGAGAGGTCCACCGCGTCGCCCTCCCACACCACCTCCTGGCAGGGCGCGGAGGACAGCACCTTGGGCGCCATGTTGAGCACCTGCTTGAAGAGGGGGAATTTCTCCCAGGCATCCTTCAAGCCCTTGGGCGGTTCCGGCTCCTTCAGCATGGAGAGCACCGTACCCACCTCGCGCAGGGCCGAGACCGAATCCTGGCCCATGCCCATGGCGACGCGCCGGGGGGTGCCGAAGAGGTTGGCCAGCACCGGAATGGTGAATTCGCCGTTAGGCCCCACCGGCTTCTCGAAGAGGATGGCCGGCCCCTCGGCCCGCAGCACCCGGTCGCAGATTTCGGTCATTTCCAGGCGGGTGTCCACGGGCACGCTGACCCGCTTCAGTTCGCCCTGCTGTTCCAGTTGCGCGATGAAGTCGCGCAGGTCGCGGTATTTCATGGGAAGCCTATTTCAGGGGCAGCACGCCGAAGGGGTGAAGCCAGAAGTCCACGGCGATGCCGGCGAAAATGCTGGCACCGACCCAGTTGTTGTGCAGGAAGGCCTTGAAGCAGGGGCCGCCCTCCCGGGTGCGGATCAGGGTGTAGTGGTAAATGGCCAGGGCCACCGCCCCCAGCAGGCCGGCGTAGAAGGCCCAGCCCCGCTGCAGGCCGTAGCCGACCCAGGCGATGAGGGCGAAGGTGGCGCCGTAGCAGAACATCACCGCCGCCACGTCGAAGCGGCCGAAGGTGATGGCGGAGGTCTTGATGCCGATCTTCAGGTCGTCGGGCCGGTCCACCATGGCGTACTCGGTGTCGTAGGCGACGGCCCAGAAGACGTTGGCCAGCAGCAGCCACCAGGCTTCCGCCGGCACCACGCCGAGCTGGGCGGCGTAGCTCATGGGGATGCCGAAGCCGAAGGCGATGCCCAGGTAGGCCTGGGGAATGGCGAAGAAGCGTTTGGTGAAGGGGTAGCTGGCGGCGAGGAACACCGCCACCGCCGCCAGGGCGAACACCAGGGGCGTCAGCAGGGGCAGCAGCAGCAGGAAGGAGAGCAGCACCAGGACGGCGAAGAGGCCCAGGGCCTCCCGCGGTGACACCGTCCGGGCCGCCAGGGGGCGGCTCTTGGTGCGGGCCACGTGGGGATCGAAATCCCGGTCGGCATAGTCGTTGATGACACAGCCGGCGGAGCGCATCAGCAGGGTGCCCAAGGCGAATATCCACACCACCCACCACTGGGGCTGGCCCACGGCGGAAAGCCACAGGGCCCAGAGGGTCGGCCACAGCAGCAGCAGGGTGCCGATGGGCTTGTCCAGCCGCATTAACCTCTCGTAGTTATCGAGCTTTTCGCGCAATAGCGCTATATTTGTCACAGTCATGTCACAGGGAGCTGCAAAGCGTGGGAACAATCAGAATGCGGGGAGCTTACCAGTACCAGGCCCAGGTCAGAAGAGCGGGATTCCCACCGCAGTCCCAAACTTTCGAGACGCGACGTGATGCTGAAAAGTGGGTGCGTTCGGTGGAAAGGGAAATGGACACGGGCGCCTTCATCCCTCGCGATGAGGCAGCCCGAACCACAATCAAGAATCTAGCAACGCGCTACCGGGAAGAACTGACGCCGAAAATGCGCGGCCAGCGCCAGGAGGAAAGCCGACTCAAGGCAGTGGAGGAAAAATTCGGTGACTACAATCTGTCGGCCGTAACGCCGGCGATGGTGGCGAAGTGGCGCGACGAGTTGAGCAAGAAGCTGGCGCCGCAGACTGTTCAGCACTACCTGGCAGTGTTAAATCGCCTCTATAAGGCCGCAGCACGCGATTTCGGTATCCCCTTGCCACTAGGCAACCCGGTGGCGGCTGTTCGAATGCCCACGATCTCAAATGCCAGGGAAAGACGACTAAAAGGGGACGAAGAAACAAGACTGATAGAGGCACTCGATGCCAGCCGAGGGAAGCACCTCAAATCCGTTACACTCTTGGCGCTAGAAACAGCCATGCGACGTAGCGAACTGCTAGCTCTGCGATGGGAGCATATAGATCTCAAGCGACGCATTCTGCACCTACCCGAAACCAAGAATGGCACTTCTCGTGACGTCCCTCTCTCGACAAAAGCGGTAGCCGTCCTAGAGGACGTTCCACGCAAGATGACTGGCCAAGTGTTCGATACCAGCGAGACAGCGATCACGGAAGGGTTTCAACGCGTCGCCAAGCGAGCGGGGATACAAGATTTCAGGTTTCATGACCTAAGACACGAGGCCACAAGCCGCTTGGCTGAGAAACTACAGATGCACGAACTGGGAAAGGTAACTGGTCACAAGTCGCCGCGGATGTTGATGAGGTACTACCACCCACGTGCGGAAGACTTAGCTAAAAAACTGATATGAAACACACCCGAAACTCTTAGCCTAGTCACTAAACGGGAGCCCCAAAAAACAAAAAGCCCGAACAAATCTGTTCGGGCCTACGGTGCAGCTCAGGTTGTGCTTAGATCTCTGTGGCACCCGTGGGTTACCAGGACGGATCAAACTTCATGGCTAAGGCTCCAATCAGGCAGTGACACCGGAAAAAGAAATCCGGCTCCACACAGGTGCCGGCTCGTGCTTCTATTCTCGACCATGCAGCCCTGTACGTCAACTGATAGTTGTACCTATCTGTAACCGACCGATGGACAAACAACACAAAACGCCAAGAACAACCCATTGATAAACAACGAATAACAACCAAGTCAACACAGCACCGGCATTCCTGTGGCATGCTTCCTCAAGAGACACCACTTCCGCAGATAAGCGAGGATATATGACCAAGGGCCAAACAGCCAGTCTTGTAATAAAGTCCCTTAAAGATGTGCACGACTATTGTGACAGCAACAAAGAGAATTGGGAATCCATACTAGACAGTCTTGAATATACACTTACTGCAGCAAGAGATGCCAAAGAAGTACCAATATACCTAACAAAAGGGCGAATAAAACAACCAGAAAGCGCCTACTTAAAATTCAAAAGAAAATCAAGGAACGACCCCACCCAAATTACTGACTGGATTGGATTCAGAGTATTATGCCTATTTCAGCAGGATTTATACGACGCATTCACATACCTCTTTGATTTACTTACAAACAAAAAAGACACAAGCTCAAAATCAAAGAGCAAAATATCCCATTTTGAATTAAAAGAAATAATTATTTTCAACTGGCCAGAAGAACGAGCGAACCGACTAATTGAGTCGATAAAAAAATCACTAGGCACAACAAAAGCAACAACATTAAAGACAACCCCTCGCGGAATGGATATTGCCTATACGTTTAAAGACAATAAAAACGATGAACACGTAATCTCATTCAAGGTAACCAAAGAAGCCAGAGGCACTGGCTACCAATCCGTGCACTTCGTTGCAAACGCAAAATGCGAAAAAGGAATTTCAGTCTCTTGTGAAATACAGCTCAGAACGTTATTGCAGGACGTTTGGGGAGAACTAGAGCATGCCCTATCGTATAAGAAAGGCAAAATACACCCCCACATCTCTAATAGTTTTGAACTGCTATCTACAGAACTTCATGCAAAGGACGAACTGGTAAGCCAACTACGAGACATTCGTGATCAAGAAACAGCTCTCGTTCGCTATTCAAGCAAAAGCTCCGGCCCTTCCAGATGGCTTAATTACCCAGACGCCATTCTTGGCAACATCCCGCAAGACGCAAAGGATGCTCTATTAACGATTGAAAGCCATTGCAAGAACCGAAGCACCTGCAAATCCACAGATCAATGGCAAAACCAGGCCACGGAACTACTGAAGACCTTGGAAGTAGCCTTAGGCAAGGAATCTGACAGTACCATCTATATCCTAAGCATGGAGAAAGCCCTTTTAGCGTACTCAAAGGGCGACCTCCTAGAAGCACAAAATATATATGAAGCAGTAAGAAGCACTGAGTTTGGTGAAAAACAGTGGTTCCCATTGTTTCGACTTGGCGCAATCTACCTTGCTCAAGAAAAAATTGGCCAAGCACTCGTAGCATTTGACCAAGCTGAAGAAAGAATGAAAGACGCAATAGGCGGAGAAATTGATCGTTACTATGCCAAGGTTGGCCTAGCCTACTCCTATTGGTCACTCGCCAAAGAATTTCTACCTATTGCCATTAAAAAAATGGAAGATGGCGGGGAATTGATCAAGGAAATTGTTAAGAATACTGAAGAAGAAGAACCAATCAACGAAGAGAAACTATCCGTCATATTCTCTCAAGCCAATAACCTATGCTTCTATTATCTTGAACACTGGCTAAACACACCACATAGCGCAGATGTTAGTGAGATCCATAATCGAAAACACTTAGCAGAGAAGCAGTTCGAAACATTAAAAGCACTAGTACTAAATCATCCCGGCCAAACCTATTCCAACTATCTTGACACACTAGCGTGGTATTGCTTCCAGACTGCCGAACAAACTAAAGACGACACCCAAAAGACTGACTGGTTACGAAATGCCTTTGAGTACGTACAGCGTGTCGAGCAGACAATGAACCGATCGCCATCCAGAGTTATAAGCAACTCTATTCAACGCGAACATATGCAACAAATTCTGTCGACATGTATGCGCCACATAGATATATAACCCCCCTGCTCTCAAGAACAATATTCGTAATTACTCTGTTGATTTAATTTTGACCTCAGTAATTTTGGGCAAGACAAGAAGAAGGCCTCCGCGATAGGAGGCCTTCTTCTTAATCCTCCTTCAGGATTCAGCCCGAGGGTTCATCAAGAAATAATTGAGGGCCTTAACTGAATAAACCTGTAATCCCCCCTGGAGCGCTCTTGCCACCAGCAAGCGGGTGTAAGGACTCGATAACTCGCCGATGGAAAATCACTCCATGTAACCAAGCCTTGTTCGACTCAACTGGGGCTCGCTCAGCAAGATCTGCCAACTGATCTATAGGCCCTTCCAGTATGTCGACATGATCGAGTTCCATGAGCCACCGCTGGGCTGCCGGCGTGTTTGGTACCGACATGACAAAGCTCTGATACGGTTGTGGTTGTGCTGCCATAGTGTTGCCCTCCTGTAGCGTTGATGTTGCAAGTAGTTGCTTCACGGTTCTTCCTCCTACCTTTCCTAGATTCGGCCCGCGCGTTGGACTTCCTCGCTGTGGCCATACTTCTGCGGTTGTTTCCCACCCCTCCTGAGTTCGTTGCCCCGCATTTGTGGCGCGGACTTATAGCGCCCCTTGGGCGCGCTTTCGTTCTCATGGGAAGCAAGGGGGCATGACAAAGGCCCAGGAACGGCCGTTTGTTCCTGGGCCGGTCCCGCACGCGGGATTGGCGTGACGCGTTGCCGCCCTTCAAGTTTCGGGAGCGCTCGGGGGGCAACTAACTCTGGAGGGATGGGCGTAGGGGGACCGGATACAGGGAGACTACCGGGAGGCATCGCCTCCCGCTAACTGCCGCGTTAGCGGCTTCCCGCGAAAGCGGGGCCAGTTCTGATTTGGAAGTGCAACTGGAACGCAACTATTGCGTAACAATTTTCCCTTTGTTGCGTTAGTGCTATGACATGCACAACTAAGGCACCGCCCAATGGGAGTCATTTCATTTCTTCAGCGCATGACTGGTCACACAGACCCATTAGTGACACTTCTTCAAAGCGCCCGCCCCCTTTTCCCGGAATACATTGGGACAGATCGTGAACATGCGAGCAGGACCCTTTACCTGGTGGGTGCTTCCTTGGGTATGGCTAAGACGTACCAAGACAGCGCGGAGCGCATATTTGAGGGAGAGATTCAACGGTTGCGGGAACACCTTCAGGATGCGGCAGGTAGTGGCGCCTATGAACTCGCAAGATGGGCACTTGAGCTAGACGATGACGACACCACCGATGGGATCAACCGGTGCGTTCAGCCCGCTCGGTGGCGGGAACGCAGGGCTCGTGTTTTGGAGGTCATAAACACCAGGATAGCCCCCCAACCCTAGTTCGATTTCAAACTGAATAAGGCAACAAAACTTGGTAATGACCTCTGGCTGCTGAACTGATTTCAAAACGTTAGTGCACCTGCAACCGTCCCGTTAGTGCACCTTCAGCGAAGGTGCACTAACGGGACCAGCATCCGCAACATTGCCGAAATCCCGTTTTGCACTGAGGCCTAACTTGTTACTGTTGCCAAGTTGGCATGAAATCAATTTTGTCGGCCTTCTACCCCAGTTTGGGAGCAAGGAGTTTCTGGATGCTCGTTTTTTTTGACACCGAACTTAGTGATCTGGAACCAGGTTGCCGTTTGATATCCATTGGCCTGGTTTCAGAGAGGGGGCACGAGTTTTATGCGGAGCTGAGCGACACATATCAGCCCAACCAATGCAGCGCCTTCGTGCAGACCGAGGTACTCCCGCTACTTGAGGGAGGTTCTGCTCAACTTACCTGGAAGCACCTTCAGTCACACCTCCGAAACTGGATTGAAGCGCTTGGCCAGCCAGTGACCCTGGCCTGCGACTCACTTTCCTGGGACTGGCCCTGGATACCCAAACTCTTCCCATCTTCCGCGGAATGGCCACACAACCTAGCTCCGCGCCCCGAACATCTGAAGCAAGGAGATGAATTTTCTCAAGCTGTCGAAGAATGCCTATTGTCAGGGCGCAGGCACCACGCTTTGGACGATGCAAGGGCAAATCGAGCGGCCTGGATGGCTACTAGGCAAGGTAAATGACGCAGGTGCAACGACGTGCACTTTGATCGCAACAATTACGCAACAAATTACCTACCATTCGTAATTGCAACTCATAAATATCCCTCTTCACAACCTTACGGAAGTAGGTCAACAACTCTACTCCAACCAAGAGATAAGCATGATCGAGTTCGAAGTCTTAAGCGAGGATCCCGAGGTTGTTCAGCTTGTTGAGAAATACTGGGCTACCGACAGTAACGGGAAGTACCTCCACAATGTATCGGACCTACTACCATTTCGCGGAATCGCAAGCATCCCAAAACTAATTGACTTCATCAACGGGGAATCCGCCGCATGGAATCCAGATAACTTGTGTCCTATCTGCCAGACTAGCCTATCTGTTCGCAGCCGAACTGATCCTGCGATCAGAAAACTCTACAAACCGGCGTTGTGCGATTACTGCCAAGAACAACAATTAATTGAAAATGAGGAAAACGAGGCGGAGGAACGAGAGAGGCTATCCCTTGCGATACGCAATTCTTCTGAGTCAGCAAGAAAACGTGAAATCGAATATGGGCAACTTCCAGATGATATCGCCTTAATCTTGCTAGCTTTAGAACGTGCCATCAGGCCCAAACTATTTGGGGGGAGTTTTGAGGCTAACGACCTACGTTTTCTAATAAGTGGATCCGTTTTCCCATTCTTAAAGCGCCTAATTGATGCCGACGCTATCGCCAGTGATGCTGCCATTGCTCCGCCGGGGGCCTATTGGCTGAAGGGCGACGACCTTTGGTACAGCATGGAGAAAACTCGCTACTTCCTCGTTCCAGACAACACATATGGGGCAAGTGAAGATGCACTGGCATATCTCGACAATCGTCCTTGGGACCAGAATGATCAATTGCGTATGCTTTGGCTGGATTATGCGACGGCCGAATGCATGACTTATTTCTTTGACCAGTGCGGCCAGTACTCATTAAGCCCGACATCCGATGACGTTGAAAAAATAACCAGCCAGATACGGGTTGCCCTAGATAAATACTGCATCAAAGAACTCTGGTGTGCCTTATGGACAGTTGTAAAGGACGCTGCAGCCCTAAGCAAGCGTGAGTATTACAACGTAGCTAAGGCAACTAGTACGATGCCGGGAAAACTGCAACGGCTTCTAGAGGAAGTTCGCAAAGGGCAGCGGGGCCCGCTTAAAACCTGGGACAGACCACACTATCAGCCTGCTGGTACGCTTGGAGACATTTTCTTTGAGCGCTACAGCCTAGACGAAGGAACACCTGGCGATTTGGTTAAGCGCATATTCACCAGCCCAACACCGCCAGCTTACGATCCATTCATGGAGTGTGAAATTGTTAAAAAGGGATTGGTCGACGTTTTAGTCGAGCGCATCCACCATCACGGATTGGGGGCAATGTCCCTATCAATCTTCGCTGCAGGCATCCGGGAAGGCATGAGCATCGAGGATGCCATCGCCACGTTGATTAACAAACTGCCAAGCTTGCAGGAAGGAATGGGCGAGGCCGGCTAATGGCAGACCATGATAAAACGGCACGGGTCAGACTCACCCCCACAGGGCATTTCCTAGCTGAGCTGTCAGATGGACAGCTGCTTGAACGAGACAATCTCGATGCTCTTGCAGCTGCTTTGGCGGCAGCGGGGATAGCAGCCGGGTCTGCCCATTGCGGGGATTGGCGGGAAGGAGAGCATATCTTAGCTGCAGGCCAACAAATCGCACTTAAGGCAGAGTTGCACCGTTTAGCCAACTTGGTATCTAACAAAAAACCCGGCTAGGCCGGGTTTTTTGTTAGATCTTCGTATCCCACTGTTTCACCTTGGCCGCCCCCTCATCGTAGGCATCACCAAGTATCGGATTCCCTACAGCTGGCGTTACTAAAGGGTGATTCGGCACCACCTCCGCCAGAGCTTTCTTGAGCGTATCTTTAACAGAGCGGTATCCCTCAACCTGCTGCTTCAGATCAAGTATTTCTGCGCGAAATGCAGCCTCTACCTCCAACCGCTTCTGATCTGCATACAGCCGCTCCCCTGCAGCAACTCCTTGATTAAATCCATTGGCACTTTGCTGACCAAGTTGCATACCCATCAGGAATGAACTGTTACTCATAGGACCTCTCACATTTCCTTTTTGTTGCGCGAAGAAGAGGATTGACCAATACGGCCAGGGGACTTTGCCAATTGGCCGGCTGTCAAAATCTCGTCTGCCCTCTCCTGCACATCTCTTGTGCGAAGGGCTGTTGCCAATTGGCCGGCTGCGCTCTGATTGTATGCCGATTGCGCATGGCCAGCACCTCGCTCACCAGCCCCACCAACATGCTGGACCACGCCGCCGGCATTCTGAGCCCCGCCCTTGAAGCCGCCTTCAACATTGTGGCTGATACCGCTACCCACATCGGAGCCGAAATGACCACCCACCCAGGTAAAGATCTGGTTAGGGATGATGTTCAAGAGGGATGCCGACACATGGATGATCTGCATGTTGAGCACCAGGGTCAGCCACACGCCCCCCAGGAGGACGATCAGATAGACGATCAGACTGCCCGTGGCACCCTTCAGGAGGGCCGTCACGGCGTCGGTGAGCATGGCATTGCCGAAGCCCCCCAGGACCGCGCAGAACTTGTAGGCGAACCAGCAGGACAGCACCAGGATGGCCGGCCGAAAAAGCAGATTGAGCAGGAAGATGTAGCCGTGGGCCGTTTTCTGGCCCATCCCCTCCCCTTCCGGATCCATGTGGGCTAGGCCCCACAGCTGACTGCCGATCAGGGATTCCGCGATCACTACCAGCCAGGCACCCACGGCGAACACCCAGGCCAGGGGAATGGCCATCGGCAGGAAGACCACCAGCTGCAGGCCAAAAAGACCCAATGGAATGATAGCGACCAGCAGAATGCTTAGCAGGAAGCCAATCACCTGTGCAGCGATGATCCAGCCAGCCACAGTAGCCAGGCCAGCGACCGATAGGACCGCACCGATCAAGGCCACCCCCATCACAGAGGCCATCGCAACCGAGATGATGGTGGCTACCAGGTTCAGTATCTTGGCGCCAAGCAAGGGCATCGACACCAGGGGATTGCTCCCTGCCACTACAACGCTCCCGATCCCGTTGGTTTGCACCGCCTGGGTAATCGGATTCATTATGCAGACCTCCAGCATTCCGGGCCCCAAATCGCACCCCGAGGCGTTATTGGCGCCGGAGGCCTGGTCCAAGGCCTTGTTCTGCTCCTTCATGGCACTGCCCCGGGCGTTCTCCGCCAGCATGGCCGCCTTCTGGGTCTCCAGCTGGTTGGCCACGATCTGGGGATTGGCGCCGTTGGCCTTCATCGCCTTCTCGATCCCGGAAAGTTGCTTTTCCTGGGGGACGGTCAGGCGGTTCCCGCTGGAAAGCCCGGATTTCTGGGCGTTGGACGTGGAGGGGGCATTGTGGGTGACCGTGCCATTGGCCTTCACGGTCGGGGCCCCGGTGACCATGGCCAGGGCGTTGGCGGCATTGGATGCCGGCACCGCACCGTAGGCCACCCAGCCCCACTGCGCCACCATATCCTTGATCTTCTGGTCTGCACTGGCATTGGCGATCTGCAGGGCAGAGTTGATCCGGGTGTTGATCCGTTCCAGGGCCTTCGCCGCCAGGGTAGGCAGCTGGGCCTGCACATACTTGGCCGCCAGTTGGATGGCAGCAGGATCCTCAGGATCCACCCCGGTACCGGCATTCAGCGGGGTGTCCCCTTCCACCACAATGGGGGTACTGGGGAAATAGGCTTGCTGGTAAAGCTGATGCACATCGGTCGCCAGCCGATCCACCTCGGAACGGATGGTGGCTGTGGCGGTGTCCCGCATCTGCTGGGCTTCGCTGGAGGCATACCCCGGCAACAGGGGAAGTTCAACGACCACCTGGCCACAAGTGCCCCCGTGGTTGCCGTCGGCATCCGGGAATGCGCCATAACTCACCACCACCTTGTCAGGATCTGCGAGCTGATAGGTCTTGACGCCCCAATTCACGGTCAGGGATGGCTCGCTGGCATCGACCCGGGCCTTTCGCCAGCGAATTTGCTCCTGCTTCTTATCCACCAAGCACAACTCTTTGTCCACCATCTGGGTGACGATGTTAGCCATGGAAGGAATTTCAGGGGCTACCACTACTGAGGGAAATGCGCCGGTCCCCAGGGCGCCCACCAGGCTATTGGCAATGCCGATCCCCACCGAAGCAGCAAAAGCCATGAGCAGCTGGGCCCCCGACCAGCCTTTCCACACTGGCAGCAGGTAAACCACTGCGGTCGTGGTACGGATAGGCATCCACATGGAGTGGTAGCGCTTCCCCAGGAACTCCCCATCGAAGGACCCTTGAGCAGTTGCGGAGAGCATGTTGTAGGAAAAGAAAGCTGACGCTACCGCCAGTACCGCCGTGTTGAAAGCCAAAAAGGCGGCGTTAATCGCCTCCCGGTTGCCAGCATCTTTGCCGCCGCTGAAGATCCCATTGGCGTCGCCAAAAACGTCATGGAGCATCCCCAAGCTGGCATCCCCCGTCTGCGCTTGATAGGACTCAATGCTGACTGCCTGTTGTGTCTGGGAGGACTGGACAGTGCTCGACTGGGAGAACGCAACCAGGGGCTGCATCAATGTTGCAAAAAGCAACAGCACAGCCAGGATGCAAGGAAGTCGATTCTTGACTTTCATGACCGCTCCCTTTGAAAGTGAATAGCAGCAGTCACGACCCCGGCTGACGTGAAGGAAAGCAATGTCATTCCCCACCAGGTTGCTTCCTCTAATGTGAGTTCGCCTTGACCTGCCAGGATGCAGATGTAGAGAAATGGGGCGACCACGACGATCATCCCAACAAAGAAAATCCCGAGCAGCACAACGACCAACCACACCAGATTCACTAAAAAGTTCTGCACATAAGCGGGGACATTTCTCATGCAACCTCCTTTGCGTCTGCAGAGGCTTCCATGAATTTGTGCAAACTGGCCCGCACCATGCAGCTTTCTAATAGCGGCTTTCCTGCCTTTTTCGCCGCGTCATAGTAGGGGAGAACGTGGGGTTGGTTTTCCTGCAGAAACGCTAAGAATTTGGAGTGAAACTGTTCATTCTTATGCGGTTCAAGTTCCAACATCTGGAGAATCTTCTCCAGCACTTTGTTCTTGGCCTCAAGCTCCTGAAGCTGAGTCACTTCTGCTTCACGTGCCAGGGCTTCTTTTTCTTTATCTACTTTTTGCCGCTTTTGGACGTCCTGAGCTCTCTCGATGTCGGCCAACATCCTTGGTTTTCCAATTTCACCAGTCGCAGCCTTTTGTACCAGGCTCGTTGCAACTGCACCTGGGCTCCTGGCCGTACCGCTCTCCATATATTGCCGGAGGCTGTAACCCGCCCACCTCACCTTTTCCAGATCCGCATTGGCTAGGATCTTCTCAATGGCTCGCAGAGAAAGCCCATCCGCCACAGACTTTCTCATTACCTCATCCCCTGCAGCCTCTGCGAATTGCTGCAGCACAGTCGGTTGTTGTTGTTCTTTCTTTAAAAAAACAACATTTCCTTGTTCTTGATTTTTCTTAGTGGCCGATTTTTCGTCCGCCGGTTTTTCCGTCTGCCGGAAAACCGGGCTTTCGGTAGAACCCTTTTCCAGAGCGGACCTTGGGGCGAGGACGTTTGGCGCCGGTGGTTTGAGGGGAGCTTCTATTGCCCACTCACACTCAGCATGGAGGCGCCAAATTTTCCCCGCCACCTGACCAGCCCTATAGGACTTGTTCAACCCCTTGGCCTTGGCTCGCTCCGTCCACTTTGCAGCCTGCTCTGCCGTAAGCCGCCGCGGCAAAACCTCAACCGCCCCAACCTCCCTCAACTCACTTGAAACCCCTTGAAGCGCGTGCTTTCCCATGCCCGTCAGGTACTTCAAATGCGAAATGTTTGTTGCCCAGCCGCGAGGTAAATTTTTCAGCAAGGCAAACATTCCCCGGGCCGCCAAACTCAGCCGAATATCCCGAATAGCCGCTTGATCGACTCGAACATAAAAGCGTTCCACTGGGAGCTCAATGGTGATGAAGTCGTCGTCTTCCATCACTCTCCCCTCCCATCACCAAACTCTCGCGCAACCCAACGGTGGCTCTTAACCCAATTGTGTTCAGGGTGATGAATTCGACTATCGCGCCCCATATTCGCCCCCCTTCTCTCTAGCAAGCGCCCGTTTACGACGGACTTGCTCAGCCTTTGTAGGGGCCCCCTGCTTCCTCAGCTTTTCAACAACAGGAGACGGTTCCACAGCAGGCTCTCGGCACTGAGCAAGCCACGCAAGCACATCTGTGAGAAGCCACCGAGGTGATTTACTTCCAGGAGGGGAGCATGCGGGAGGTAGCGACTCCGGCTTCCGGCATTTATCAGCCTGCAGCGTTGGAATCGCCCTGCCGAGAAGAATCGACAATCCCTCGTAGCCAAACGCAGGAGGGAAGTGACTTTGAATTGCGTAGGACACAGGTGCCGGATCAGGCACTGCTGTGGCAACCCCTAAAGGTTGGGAGAAATCTGCAGACATGACTTAGCCCTCGTCTGGGTTGCAAACCCAGAAGGCGTCCACGGCCGCCCATTTGCTAAGTCATCTATGAAAAGGCAATCGCCAACCCAAACGTCGGCTTAGGGCCGGTTCAACTTGTCCCACACTGAGAGCCTGGTACTTAGCGGCCGTGGCCTTTTCCCAGCAGGTGGGGGAATCCCCGTGTAGTCTCTTCCGTCCGCCCCATTCTGACTGAGATCCCCTATCGGCAGGGAGCCGCGCCTAACTATCGGCTATGCCTCGGGAGCCGCAAAGTTAACCCTGTTCCCTCTGCGGCAGCAGACGGAGATTTGGCCGCCTGCCGGAAGTGCGTTTGACGATACGTGAAAAGAAATTGAACGTCAATGCACCACTGTGACAGGACAACCAAGCAAATCACGCTCAGCACCTTAAAATGTCACAGCAGCGTCACACCACAATGTGACAAACAAGAGAAATCAAAAGAAATCAGAAGCAACCAAAAGCAAAACAAAAACTCGTCAAAACAATACGCTACAAGAACAATTAACAGGAAAAACAATCGCAAGACGCGGCTTGTCCAGCCGCATCAGCTTTTCGTATTGGTCGAGACGGTGGCGCAGGGAAAGCGGGGCTTGGGAAGTGGTCATGGTCGGCAGGAAATCGCAGTCCGCAAGAACGGGATTTTAGTCCATCGCTCCGGGAGCGACGTGCGGCTCCACCTCGCCGCGCCGGCGGGCCAGCCACTTGCGGCCGAGGATTTCCCAGAAGACCCAGAGGCCGATGCCGGTGATGACCAGGGAGAAGATGGTTACCTGGAAGCCCTTCTGGGGATGCTCGCCCAGGGCCAGGACGCCCAGCACCAGGCTGGCCAGGCCGCCCACCAGCAAAAAGCCACCAATGGCCAAACCCACGAATCGCAGCAACAGGGACACGGCAGTCCTCCCTCGGCAAAAGCCGCATCCTAACATCCGCCCCCCGCCTGCCCCTAGGCGGACCAGCGGCGCTGCAGCGCGTCGGCGAAGGCGGCGGCCAGGGCCGAGGGCCGGAGCGGCAGCAGCAGGGCGGCCCGGGCCAGGGCGTCGGCATCGGCCAGGGGCACGAAGTGGACCCCGGGAGTGGCCAGGGAGGCCATGGCGGCGGGCACCACGGCGATGCCGAAGCCGGCCGCCACCAGGTTGAGCATGGCGGTCTTGCGCGAAGTCACCGGCGCCAGGCGGGGCGCAAAGCCCCGGGCCAGGCAGAGGTCGGTGACCCGCCGCGCCAGGCCGCCCCGTTCCCGGTGCACGGCGAAAACGAAGCATTCGTCGGCCAGATCGCCAAGAGCCAGCACGGACGCGCCTGCCAGGGCATGGCCGGCCGGCAGGGCCGCCCATAGCCGCTCTTCAGGCAGGGGCCTGATTTCGATACCGCCCTCCTGGCGCAGCAGGGGCAGGCGGGCCAGGCCCAGATCGGCCCGGCCCTGGGCCACCGCCTCCTGCTGCTGCTCGGAGGACAGCCGGTCCACATCCACCCGCACCCGGGGCTGGTCCCGGGTGAAGTCCTGCAGGGCCGCCAGCAGGGGGCCGGCCAGGGGCGTGGAGCTGGAGTGCAGCAGGCGCAGCACGCCGCCCTCGCCCCGGTGCAGGCGGCGGGCATCCTCGGCGGCGCTGCGCAGTTCCTCCTCCAGGCCGCCCACCCGCTGGCGAAAGAGGGCGCCGGCCTCGGTCAGGCTGACGCCCCGGGGCTCCCGGCGCAGCAGGGCGAAGCCCAGTTCCTCCTCCAGCTGGGCGATCTGGCGGCTCAGGGCCGGCTGGGCCACGTGCAGGGCAGCGGCGGCCGGGGTGAAGCCCCCCAGGTCGGCGACGCTGAGGAAGTAGCGGATCTGGCGCAGGCTAGGCATAACAAATCGGCATGGATGGCTGACAAATTTGATATTGGCGTTATAGCCAGACGCCGACCATCATGCAAGCCATCCGGGCCCACCCTGTTTCGCGGCCAGCCGCCGCCGGGGAGCCCGCCAGACAAGGATTCCACGCCATGCCTTTCGATACCCTGCTGCCGGCCGCCCTCCACAGCGCCCTGGCAGACCAGTTGCCCGCCCCCGCCGCCCTCACCTTCGCCGCCCTGGCCCTGGTGGCGGCCTATGCCATCTTCGCCCTGGTCGGCTTCGGCTCGGCCATGGTGGCCTCCGGCCCCCTGGCGGCGGTGATGCCGGTGCCCCGCATCATTCCCCTGCTGGCCCTGCTCGACTGCGTCGGGGCCGCCGGCCGGGGCTGGCGCCAGCGCCGCCACATCGACCGAGCCCAACTGCTGCGTCTGGTACCGACCATGGCCCTCGGCCAAGCCCTGGGCATCGCCCTCCTCGGGCGCCTGCCGGGCCACTGGCTGGCGGCGGCCCTGGGGCTCTTCATCCTGGCCTACGGTCTGTGGGGATTGTGGCAGCCCCGGCCGCCGGCGCTGCTGCTGCGCTGGGGCGGGGTCTGCGGTGTGATCGGGGGGATTTTCGGCGGACTGTTCGGCAGCGGCGGCTTTCTCTACGCTGCCTATCTCAGCCGCCAGCCCCTGGAGCGGGAGGTGTTCCGCGCCACCCAGGCGGTGCTGATGGCCCTCAGCACCGGGCTGCGGGTGATCCTGTGCGCCCTGGCCGGGCTGCTGGACCCGAGCCTGCTGTTGCTGGCCCTGCTGGCGGTGCCGCCCATGCTGCTCGGCACCTGGCTGGGCCACCACCTGGACCTGCGGCTGTCGCCGGAGCGCTTCCTGCGCCTGCTCAACGGCACCCTGGCGGCCGCCGGCCTGGGCCTGCTGGCCCGGGCCGCCCTGGGCTAGGAACGGCAGCCCCGGGCCGGCGCTCCTCCGTCAGGTGCGGAAGTGGTGCACCGAGTCGCTCAGGCTGCGGGCCAGCTGCTGCAGCTGGGCCACGGCGCCGGCACTGGCCTGGACGGCGGAACTGTTCTGCTCGCTGATCTGGGCGATGAGCTCGATGCGGCGGGCGATCTCGGTGCTGGCGGCGCTCTGCTCCTGCAGGGCATCGCCGATTTCGTGCACGGCGCCGACCACCTTGTCGGCATAGCCGTGCAGGGCGGAAATGGTGCTGCCGGCCTCGGCCACCTTGCCTGACTCGCCCTGGACCAGGGTCACACCCCGTTCCATGTGTTCCACCGCCTGCTGGATGCCGTTGCGCACCACATCGACGGTGACGCCGATTTCCACGGTGGACTGGGCGGTGCGTTCGGCCAGCTTGCGCACCTCGTCGGCCACCACGGCGAAACCGCGCCCCTGTTCGCCGGCCCGGGCCGCCTCGATGGCGGCATTGAGGGCCAGCAGGTTGGTCTGGTCCGCCACTTCCTTGATCACGCCGACCACGGCGGCGATCTTTTCCGACTCGTGTTCCAGGGTGGCGATGCCCTGGGCCGACTCGGTGACGGAGGAGGCCACCCGTTCCATGCCTTGCACCACATTGCCCACCACCTCGTTGCCCTGGTGCGCCATGCGCCCCGATTCCTGGGCGTAGGAGCGGGCCTCGGCAGAATGGTCGCGCACCTGGGAGATGCCCACGGTCATCTCTTCCATGGCCGCGGCCACGGCGGACACCGCCTCGGTCTGTTCCGAGGTGCGCCCCACCACTTCCTCGGAGCTGCGCGCCAGGGTCTCGGCGGAGGCCAGGAGGGAATCGGCGTTCTGCCGGATCTGGGCCACCATGGCGGCCAGGCGGGTCTGCATGGAAGCCATGGCGGCCATCACGCTGCCCTCCTGGGGATGGGCGATGTGCAGGGTGAGGTTGCCGGCAGCCACCTGTTCGGCCACCTGCATCACCTCGGAAGGATCGCCGCCCAGCTGGCGCCCCACCACCTGCAGCACCCGGGCCAGAAGGACGATGGCGATGACGATACTGGCCAGGGCCAGGCCGATCACCAGCCGCTCGGTACGCTCGATCTCGGCGATGCCCGCTTCCTTGCTCTCGTCCAGCTGGGTCTTCATGGCCTTCATCTGGTCCAGCAGATGGCCGCGGATCTTGCGCCAGAGGGGCGTCTCGCTGCTGTTGATGAGGGCCACCGCCTCGCTGCCGGCACCGCCCACCGCCGTCTCCACCACCTTGTCGATGAGGCTGCGCCGCTCCGCCGCCAGAGCCGCCACTTCCTGCAGCACCTTGGCCACCGGTGCCTCCGCCGGCACCAGGGCGCGGGCGTTCTGATAGTAGCCGTCGAACTCTTCCAGGGCCTTCTTCAGGTTGCCGTGACCGGTCTTGTTGGCCGGGTCCAGCACCACATTACGCAGGGCCTGGCCGCTCTGCAGCCCCTGGGCGTACATGCCGACGATGGCCCGTTCCAGGGCCATGTCCACCTCCACGTGGCGGATGAAGGTCTCCTTGGTCTGGTGCAGACCGTAGAGGCCGAAGCCGGTGGACAGCAAAAAAATGGCAAACACCACCCCCATGGCCCGTGCGATACGCGCTTTCAATCCCATGCCAGATATTCC
>JGI24728J21555_1000340_pt1 | contig 25860 bp, 7 predicted proteins | sample EPASupsiteSAE305_FD_21555 | JGI IMG/M metagenome (IMG submission 21555) | reverse complement strand
GCGGCTCCTACGCTTCCTTGATCAATCAGGGGACCATCAGCGTCGACAGCTCGAGCCGTACGCTCTCGTTCAGCAATCTGACCTCACTGGTCAACGACGGCGCCATCACTGCCAGCAACGGGGCTAATCTTTCGCTCAGCACCCTGACCAACCATGCCGGTCGTACCGTAGATATCGCCGGTGGCGGTACTCTGACCCTGGCTACGGTCCAGAACGCCGGCACGATCGCCGCCGACGGCTCGACCCTGACCATCAACGGCGGTTGGCCCAACAACGGCATACTCTCGGCCAGCAACGCGACGGTCAACTTCGGCGGTTCCTTCAAGCTGACCGATCTGGGCACCTTCAACCGCAGCAACTCCACAGTCCGGCTCACCGGTACTCTGGACAATACCGGCGCGACCCTGTTGGTCGACAGTGCGTTCTCCGGCAACGTCGTCCTCGCCGGCGGCACGATCAAGGGCGGCAGCCTGGATGCCAACGATCCGAGCTACGTGATGAGTTCCACCGGCGGGACCTTGGATAACGTAACGTTGAACACGGATCTTACCACAGCCGGCAACCTCACTATCGCCAACGGGCTCAATCTCAACAACGTGTTGACGCTCGGCGATTATGACCAATTGACGTTTAACGGCTCTCAGTCGCTTTCAGGTTCAGGGCTGGTAGTTTTTGCAGGGTATAGTTCTGGCCTTGCCATCAACGGCTCCTCTTCTAGCCCCGCCATTCTCACCGTCGGCGCCGGCATCACCCTGCATGCGACCGGGTATGGATATATCAACGGCTCCTATGGCACCCTGGTCAATCAGGGCAATGTCGAGATTAAGACTGGATCAACTCTCAACTACTTGAATTTTCTGAACATTAATACAGGAAGTCACTTGGCAATCCAGCCATCCTCTACTCTCTATCTGCGAGGAAACCTGACGGGTGCCGTTGCGGAGCCCAACTCTTTTGATCCTCAAGGCACGGTGGTCTTCAACGGTACAGGCACGTCGAGCGTCCCCCAACTCCTTGAGGTCATGGGGAACGATGTGGGTGCGGATGCGTCAGGATTCGTGCACAACTTTGCCTATGGCGTCCTTTCGCTTAGCAACAACACCTATGTCAAGCTGGTTGATCAATCCAACAATACCGCTGCTTCTGGACAAGAGGCGCTCTACGTACTGGAAATCAATGTGCCAACTGGCACAACCTTGGACTTGAACGGCCTGCACCTGTATGCCAAAACCATCAAAATCAACGGCACAGTGGTGAATGGCAGTATCACTCAGGTAGTGAATGGTGTTCCCTACACGGATCTCGCCGTGACGGGTGTGACTGCGCCAACTACGGCAACTGTCGGCCAGCAAATTGCAGTGCAGTGGACCGTGGCCAATGGCGGCGATCAGACCACAGCAGTTTCAAATTGGTATGACCGGATCGTCCTGAGCAAAGATTCGCAGCTTGGGAACAGCGATGATGTGACACTCGGCAGTATTTACCACAACAGCGCCCTGGCTTCTGGAGCAAGTTATACAGGAAACGCCTTGGTAACTCTTCCAGTAGGTTTAAGCGGTGACTTTCAGCTTTTCGTGGTGACTGACAGCGCAAATGCGGTGGATGAGTTCTTCCGCGAACATAATAACGCTTCCACAGGCAAAGCTTTCACCATCAACGGTACCGATTTGAAGGTGACCATGGTGTCGGCACCTGACCAAGCCTACTTCGGTGACGCTGTTGAACTGTCTTGGACCGTCAATAATAATGGTTCGGTCGCATCGCAGGGCGCTTGGACTGATCGGGTTTGGCTCTCACGCAACACCACCATCAGTGCAGAGGACACGCTCCTTCTCACCCAACTTCAGAACGTCACTTCACTAGCTGTCGGCGCCAACCAAACATTCACCGCTTCTGTGCAACTGCCGCTTAATATATCCTTGGCCGATGGCGCGTATTATTTCATTATCCAGACCGATGTTAACGGGACACAGCATGAATTGACCACTGCCAACAACACCGGGGTAAGCAGTGCAATCTCACTTTCTCTCCCCAACCTGCCTGATCTAGAAATACAAGATCTGACCGTTGGCCCGGGGAGCGGCATATTGTCCGGCTCCAAGGTGACCGTCAACTGGAACGATGTGAATACGGGCAATTCGGTGGCGGGAGCGGTTTGGTACGACCGTATCCAGGTGGTCAACATCACCACTGGAGCCACCTTAATTTCGACCACACTCTCTCATGATCCCGCAACCGAAGGCGTGGTGACGGCGGGCGGCAGTCTGGCTCGATCATTCAGTTTCGATTTGCCGAATGGACTCGCTGGAACGGGGAATATACAGGTCACAATCAGCACCGATTACGGCAACCAGGTTTTCGAACACAACGTATCCGGCACAGGCGAAAGCAATAATGCTGCGGTGACGAATTTCACCGCAGCGTTAGCTGTGTATCCTGACCTTGAGGTTCAAGGACTAACCGCTAGCCACCCCAGCGTCATTCAGTCCGGATCGACGGTGACTATCAACTGGAACGATGTGAATACGGGCAATTCAGCAGCGGCAATAGCTTGGTATGATCGCATCCAGGTGGTTAACACCACCACCGGCGCCACTTTGACGTCCAGCAACATCTACCATGATCCGGCTACAGATGGTGCCGTGACTGTGGGCGGCAACCTAGCCCGATCCTTCAGCTTCAAGCTTCCGGAGGGGGTAGCCGGTGCAGGGAACATTCGGGTAACGGTCAGCGCCGATGCTGGCAATCAAATTTTTGAATATAACGAATCCGGAATGGGCGAAAGTAACAATGCTGCAGTGGTGGAATTTGTCGCCGATTTAGCAGCCTATCCCGACATAGCCCTGGAAAACGTATCTTTTCCAAATGAAGCTGTCGCCGGGCAGCGGATCAACATTTCTTGGGAAGCGCAAAATATCGGTAACGCCGCGACAAGCGGTTCATGGACGGAAAATATTTATCTTTCCCCGAATCAAGGCGTCGGCGGGGTGTTGGTCAGGTCGATCACTTTTTCAGGACCACTTGCAGCTAGCGAGGCCATTACGCGTTCGGCAGGCATCGACATACCGGCCGGTTTGCATGGCGATCACTATGTTGTCGTCACCATAGCCTCCAACGATGGCGCCTATGAGTTCAGCACCGCAAATAATACCGTCATCTCGGCGCAACCGATCCAAATTCTGGCCCCCGATTTATCGGTCACCTCAGTCACAGGGCCAGGATCAGCACTCTTCGGCGACCAGATGCAAGTTACCTGGACTGTTGCCAATAACGGAACTGCACTTGCCCAAGGTTCATGGGTGGATCGTGTCTATCTTTCCGCAGATGGAACGCTCAACGGCGCCAAACTCGTTGGGAGCGTTACCCATGCCAATTCGCTTGCCGCCGGATCGAGTTACACGGAGACCGCTTCATTTACGACACCCACTGTAACAGGGCAATACAAACTCCTGGTGGTCACCGACGCGTATTCCACCCTAAGCGAATCCTTTGAAAACAATAACAATACCGTGACAATAAACCCGGTCAACATATCCGCACCCTACACGGTTACCGTTCAAGCTGATCTGGAGATTGCGCCCAAAGGGACCGCAATCCCCCTGCATGGCCATGCCACCTTGATGGCCAATGGCGAATCAGCGGCCAATCAAACCGTGAGCATCAGAATTTTGACTAATGGCGTCCGGAGGGTACTGACCGGAACAACTGATCAAAACGGTGATTTTGCGGTAACGTTTAATCCGTTGGCCAACGAAGCCGGGCATTATGTGGTGGCGGCTGCCCATCCAGGAGTAACGGAAGATGTGGCGCAGGATTCGTTCGATTTGGTCGGCATAACCGCATCTCCCTCACAGACGGCGATACGGGTGGTTCCAGGTGTTCCCGTGACCGGACACATCACCATCAGCAATATGAGCAGTCTGGCCCTCACGGGCCTAAGCGGAACGGTGGGCCAGGCTCCGGAGAACATCGCGGTCAACATCAGTGTTGCCGACACCTTGGCTGGCAAGGGCTCCGTTGTGCTCGATTATCAAATCAACGCCTCTGACAGCAGCAACACGCATGGATACGTAATACTGCATTTAACCACCGACCAAGGCGCCACCCTGGATGTGCCCATCGAGACAACCGTCATTCCCCTTACCCCGGCATTGTCTTCCGCTGAAGGGTATCTCAAGGGTGGGGTGGTGCGTGGCCAACAGGCGACTTACACCTTTACGCTCACCAACACCGGTGGGGCCCCAACCGGTGATTTGCACGTTGCCCTGCCGGATATCCCTTGGTTTTCCTTGGCGACCAACCCAAACATCGCCTCTCTCAATCCTGGGGAGAACGCCACTGTCAGTCTTGTGTTGACGCCGACCAACGATGTCATCCTGGGGCGATACGCCGGTACGATAGCGGTGCAAGGCGCCGACGCCAGTCTTTCCATGGGCTTTGAGTTTACCGTGGCCTCAAGTGCTATTGGAGATGTCCAGATTGCCGTGGTGGATGATTACACCTTCTATGCTGAGGGGGCGCCAAAAGTTGCGGGCGCCACGGTCACTCTGCGCGATCCCTATGACAATTCCATCATCATCGCCCAAGGCGTTACCGACGCATCCGGTATGGTGACTCTCGCTGCCATCGCGGAAGGTAGTTATCTCCTTGAGGTGAGTGCGGACAAGCACGGTTCTTCTAAAAGCACCTTCGTCGTGCAACCAGGCCTGCTTAACGATTCGCAGATCTTTATAGGCCGGCAAACGGTGACCTACCATTGGGAGGTCGTGCCTACGACCATCCAGGATCAATACGACATTAAACTTGTCTCAACTTTCGAAACGAATGTGCCTGCCCCGGTGGTGACCATTGAAGGACCTGAGCGACTTCCTGATTTACTACCCGGTGAAAGCACCCAGATTGAGGTGGTGGTGACAAACCACGGTTTGATCGCGGCTCAGGATGTGGCTCTCAACGTGCCCACACTCAAAGAATACACGATGACACCTCTGGTCACTGATCTTGGTGTCCTTCCTGCCAAGAGTTCGGTTACTATACCGGTCGTCGTGACGAGAAAGGTGATTACTTCAACAACAGATGCAAGTTCATTTTCTTCAGTTTCTAGTGCACAATCTTCCACTTTCCCAGGTGCAACTTCATCAGAGCAATCTGAAGCAATGCTCGCGGCCGGAATTAATGATAGCAGTGCTACCACAACTGCTTCGGGCATTCAAAATACCATGCCAAGCGCTGCAGGCCCAAGCATCGCTGCTGCGAATGAGTCTTCCACGGTTCCTGCTTCAAACTTGGGGAGTATTAATGATCCATCCTTTCCTCTTGATGGTTGCATGGTCTCGATCGGTGTAATTTGGAATCATGTATGCGGCCCTGATCATGTGTGGCATGAAAGCAGCACGGTCGTGAAGCTCGGAGTTAATGTATGTGCTATTAAGGCATTATTCGCTATGCTACCAAGCTCGGGTGGATGGACGTCTGGTGGTGGTGGGGGTATTGGAGTTGGAGGTGGCGGCATCGGTGGTGGTGGGGGGGTGGGGGGGGCAACAGGTAATTTTATTCCGGTTGCCACATCAATTCCAATTTCTTGTGGACTATTTCTTGGAAATCTTCCAAATCCTGGAGATTTCCCAAGTTATCAGGATTTTCTAAATTCCATAGAAGATCCTGAGACTAAATTTCTTCTTACATTGGGACAGTGCGCACTAGATCTTACGCCAATAGGTGGTTGGGTTGACTACTTTGTGAATTCGTTCAAATGTGGAGAAACCATAGCTACAAAGATTCTCAGCTATACTGATTTTGGGTCGCCATATTACGAGTATATAAATAGCGATTGGAAAGCTTGTGGTGATATGGGATTAGATTTAATTAAGACTATAATATTTAAAGGAAAAGGAGGGACCCTGCCAATGGGTTATGGCCTGGGAACACCCTACGATCCCTTTAAATCGATGAAAAATTCACTCAAATGTATTTCTGGCGCTTATGATTCATTATATAAGAATTCACCTCCCACATTACTCGCTGCTGGGCTAGCAAGTACAAACCTATTGTCGCAGCAAACTGTTCTATTTGCTGATATGCCTGAGGGTTTGACTCCGGCGGAATCCCTTCTGTGGCAACGGGCCGCGGACCTCGAAACGGTATTGAATGCTTACTCTGGATTTTTTGGCAATGACGCCTGGCTGGACATCAATGATGCGGATGCCCTGCAAAGCTGGATTGGAAGCTTTCAGAATTACGAACAAGACGACAGTGAACTTGGTGGCCTGATTTCGGAAGCCGAACGGAGTAATCTGGTTAATGGTGGATTGTTGGCACCGTTGAGTACCGAGGATATCAACCAATTCATCAACCGTTGGAACCGAACTATAACGTACTGGTCAGAGGGAATTATCAATTCGACCGATGTCCCAAATGGGCAGTCTACCGACTACCTTGCCCTTGATGTCCGTCTTGCTGAACTCCAAGCGGCAAACGATGTTTTGGTCAGATGCCTTGCCCAAGGCTTCGACGACCCATTGACAGCGCTCGCGGATGCCAAAAACAAACTAATCGAATCCTATTCGGGCCAATCTGGCGTCTGCGCAAAGGTCAAGATCGAAATTGATCAGACAGCGGTCATGACTCGCAATGCCTTTAAGGGGACGCTTGAGATTGACAACAACAGCACTGCCGGGCCCATCCAGGGGGTGCTAGTTGATTTGAAGATCACTGATGAGAACGGCAACTCTGCCAAGGATAAATTCGGAATTACTGGTCCAATCCTTACCGGGCTAAGCGGGGTGGACGGTAGCGGCATTATTGCCACTGACAGTAACGGGACAGCAATTTACACCTTTATTCCTAATCGGGATGCAGCGCCGGTTCAACCCACAGTCTACCATATCGGCGGCACGCTTCGATATATCTCTCCCGAAACCGGTCAGGAGATTACGGTGCCATTGTTCCCCTCCACCATCACGGTCTATCCTGATGCCCAACTGGAACTTGACTACTTCCAGCAGCGCGATGTAATCGGCGATGATCCGTTCACAACAGAAGTCGAAGCTTCCGAACAGTTTACCTTGGGGTTGTTGGTGCACAATACCGGGCATGGCACGGCCCAGGACCTGACCATCACCTCGGCCCAACCCAAGATCATTGAAAACGAAAAAGGTTTGTTGATCGATTTCCAGATTGTCGGCACCCAAGTAGGTGGCCAAAGCGTTGCCCCTTCCTTGACTGCCAATTTGGGCGATATTTCGCCTGGACAAACTCAAGAGGCTCGTTGGCTGCTCACTTCCTCATTGCAGGGACGTTTTGTCGACTACACGGCCACCTTTGAACATGTCAACGGACTGGGTGATTCGCGTCTGTCTTTGATCGACAGCGTTAATATCCACGAGCTGATCCACACTGTACGTGCTGACCGCCCTGGAGACGACAGCCAGTACGACTTCCTGGTCAACGATGAAAAAGACACGCAAGTGTTGCCCGACACCTTGTATCTCAGCGATGGAACCTCGGCAGTGGTCAATGTGGCCGATGCAGTGTCAGTTGATCACACTGCCAGCCTCTCCAATCTGGAGGTGCATCTGAGCGCCAACATGACCTCGGGCTGGAGCTACCTGCGCATCGATGATCCGGGGGCTGGATACAAGCTGAGCAAGGTGGTGCGCTCTGACGGCAAAGAGATTGTGGTTGGGGACAACGCCTGGCAAACGGATTATGTTTTTGCGGAAACCAACCAGTCGTATCTGCGTGAAGAGCGGTTGCATCTGCTCGATTACAACAGTACCGGTTCGTATACCCTGTTTTATGTGCTCGACGATTCGATCGCTCCGGAATTGACAACCATCAATCAAGTTACTCCCAACCCTGCCACCGGACCAGTCTCGTCGATTGATGTCACCTTTTCGGAGCCCATCAATCTTGCCACGTTTAATTATCAAGACGTAACGCTGACCAGAAATGGCGGCACCAACTTGATCGATTCGAATGTCACTGTCTCCCTGGTCTCCGGCAGTACCTATCGGATTGGCAACCTAGCCGCTCTGACCGGCGAAGACGGCAACTATCAACTGACCGTGAACGCTCGAAGCATTCAGGATTTCGGGGCCAACAACGGCAGCAATACCTTGTCTACCTCCTGGGCCAAAGGCACCATTACCCCGGTAGTGGTTACCGTGGGTGACGGCATGCCGAGTCTTCGCAACAGCCAGGTGGATTCAATCGACGTAGTGTTCTCTAAGAGCATTGATGCATCGAGCTTTGGCATCGAGGATGTCAGCCTGACCAGAAACGGGTCTGCGATCGATCTCTCCGGTCTGAACATTCAGGCCCTGGACGCAACCTCTTTCAGATTGAGCGGCCTTGGTGCACTTACCACCTCTGAAGGGACCTACGCACTGACCATCAACGGCTCCGGGGTTGCGGATACGGACGGTGCGGCGGGGATCGGCACCATGATCAAGACCTGGACCATGGATACCACGGCCCCGACCTCAACCGGCATTACCGACTTGGCCACCAACCCCAGGAATATTGTGGTGCCATCTTTGGATGTTATTTTCTCCGAACAGATTCAGGCCAGCAGCTTTGATTGGCACGACATTTCCCTGTCCAGGGATGGCGGCAGTAATCTGATCACCAATGCGGTCACGGTGCAGAAGATCAATGACACCACCTACCGGATCAGCAATTTCAACTGGGTGGTTGGCCAAGAAGGAACCTACACCTTGAACGTCTCCCTGGCTGATATTCTCGACCTGGCGGGCAACGCCGGCACGGGAAGCGTGGCTGAAGCTTGGACCTTGGATACAACCAAGCCCTTGTTGCCTGCCAACCTCCATATCACTCCGGACCTGGGCGTTTCAAACACGGATGAACTGACTAACACCCTCAATCTTTCCATTCAGGGCGAGTTGCCGGAATCAGGCTTGATGGTCGAGGTTATGGATACAACCAGCAACACTGTACTGGCTGCGCAGCGGATGGACAGCACGGTGTTGAACCTGCCAATCACCCTGGCAACTGCCGGCAGTCATCAGCTCAAGTTACGCCTGGTTGATGAGGCCGGCAATGTAGCGGATACTACCCTGAATGTGTTCATCGACCTGACTGCGCCCAGTCTGCAAGGATTCACTGGCGTGCCTTCAGGCGTTTCTGCACTACCGTTGCAAAGCCTCAACCTGGTGTTTTCTGAGGCACTTGATCCCGCGACCCTATCAGTTAACGACCTCGTCCTCACCCATGACGGTATTGCCCTTGATCTCAGCGGAGCACAACTGATCACCACCGATGGCATTACCTTTCATTTGACCAACTTGGCGGTCCCTGCCCAGGCAGATGGCGCCTATTCTTTGAGCCTCTCGCTTGCCGGCGTAACCGACCGGGCCGGCAACAGCGGCGCAGGGCAGGTGACGGCAAACTGGCAAGTGGGCATCAGCGACACCGTCAGACCGACGGTAACCGGCGTGGTCATTCAAAACGGCCAGGGCATGAAAGAGGTGGACACCTTTGCCGTTACCTTCTCCGAGGCCGTGAACATCCAGGCCATGATCAACGACGGCTCGATTATCCATGCCGTCAGCCTGGCTCGACTTGATGCCAACGGCACCCACGTCATCGCGAACATCGCGCTCAATGCAGCACAGTTCAGCTATGATGCACAAACACATACCCTCACCTGGAACCTTAACGGCGTCAGTGGTGGAACCCAGGTTCTGCCTACTGGCCGGTATGAGATCCAACTCGATTACAACAAGTTCACCGATCTGACTGGAAATACTCTCCAGGGCAATGGCGGCGGTGTCACCTTGCTTGGTCTACCTGATTTTGAGGCGGCAACAAATATCCAAAGCGGAGGAACGGATATCCAGGCGGCAGCTTACTCGGTGCCCACTCTGGCCGACTGGAATGGCGATGGCCGTGCCGATCTGATCGTTGGCGAGCAGACCAACGGTGCCGGCAAGGTCCGGGTGTATCTCAATGCCGGAACCAACACCACACCGGTCTTCAACGGGTATTCCTATATCCAAACCACAAGTGGTGACCTGACCGTCCCCGCCTCAGGCTGCCTGGGAGCCTTTCCCCGCGTAGTTGACTGGAACCAAGACGGCAAGCAGGATTTACTTGTGGGACTAGCCGATGGCACCATCGAGGCGTTCCTCAATACCGGCACAGTGACTCTTCCGATCCTGAATGCAGGGACCAAACTCCAGGCAGGATCCATGTCCCAGAAGGCGGACCTGAACGTTGGTGCCAGGGCGGCGTTCGATATGGCGGACTGGAACAATGACGGGTTGTCTGACCTAGTCGTTGGTGGGTTGGACGGTAAGGTGCGAGTTTACCTCAACCAGGGTACCACGACCCAGCCTGACCTGGCAGGTGCTGTGATCGTGCAGGAAGGAACTGCCGACCTGACAGTATCCAGTGGCCGAGCCAGTGTGAGCGTGTTCGATTTAGACCATGACGGACGCAAAGATTTGATTCTGGGAAATACAGATGGACAACTTGTACTCTATCGAAACACAGGGGCAGATACTTCTCCTGTATTTGAAAGCCATGAATTCCTTAAAGCTGAAGGTGCGGCGATAGATTTGATTGCCACGCGAAGCCGTGAGTTTGTTTGCGATTTTAACGGCGATGGTGTTCCGGATATTCTTATTGGGGCGTCTGATGGCCAGGTACGACTCTATGCCGGACATGTTGCATCTGAGAATTACTTTACCCAGTTCAATGTAGTTAATACCCCGCCCACCGCCACCGCCGATAGCTATACAATCACCGAAGATACCACTCCGATCATCCCGGTGGCGGGAGTCTTAGCTAATGACAGCGACATCGACGGCGACACCCTGAACGCCATCCTAGTTACCGGACCGACCCACGGCAGCCTGACCCTCCATGCGAACGGCAGTTTCATCTACACCCCGACCGCTAACTATATCGGTACGGACAGCTTCACTTACGTCGCCAATGACGGCGCGATCAGCGGCAATGAAGCGACAGTCACCATTACGATCAATCCGGTCAACGATGGGCCGACCGGTTTTGCCACGGCCTCACTGACGGCGGGCACCGAAGACACCGCCTACGTCGTGAGCGCAGCCGATCTGCTGAACGGCTTCAGCGATGTTGACGGCGATACCCTCAGCGTGACCGGCCTTGTGGCCAACCACGGCACTATCACCGACAATGGCGATAGCACCTTCACCATCAGCCCTGCTCTGAACTACAATGGCCCGGTCAACCTAAGTTACAGTGTGACTGACGGCAAGGGCGGCACGGTTGCCGGTAACCAGAGCTTCACCCTGGCAGCCGTCAACGATGCGCCAACCGGTACCGCCACGGCCTCACTGCCGGCGGACAGCGAGGACACCGCCTACGTCGTGAGCGCAACCGATCTGTTGGCAGGATTCAGCGATGTCGACGGCGACACCCTCAGCGTGACCGGCCTGGTGGCCTACCACGGCACGGTGACCGACAACGGCGACGGCACCTTCACCGTCACCCCAACCCTGAACTACAACGGCCCGGTCAACCTCAGCTACAGCGTGACCGACGGCAAGGGCGGCACGATTGTGGCCAGCCAGAGCTTCACCCTGAGTCCGGTCAACGATAGTCCGACCGGTTCCGCCACAACCTCACTGCCAGCGGGCGCTGAAGACACCGCTTACATCGTCAGCGCAGCCGATCTGCACACCGGCTTCAGCGACGTTGACGGCGATGCTCTGAGCGTTGCTAACTTGAGTGCCGATCACGGCACAGTGGTTGCCAACAGCGATGGCACCTTCACCATAAACCCAGCCCTGAACTACAACGGCCCAGTCAACCTCAGCTACAGCGTGATTGACGGCAAGGGCGGCACGATTGCAGCCAGCCAAATCTTCTCCCTTGCAGCGGTGAACGATGCTCCGACCGGAACGGCCACTGTCAGCCTACCTATTGGCAGTGAAGACACGGCTTACACAGTCAGCGCAGCCGATCTGTTGGCAGGCATCAGCGATGTTGATGGCGACACCCTGAGCGTGACCGACCTTGTAGCCAACCACGGCTCGGTTACCGACCTCGGTAATGGCACCTTCACCTTCACTCCAACCCTGAATTACAGCGGCCCGGTCAACCTCATCTACAACGTAACTGACGGTCATAGCGGTTCGATTGCAGCCAGCCAGAGCTTCACGCTAGCAGCGGTGAACGATGGACCGACCGGTTCAGCCACCGCCTCACTACCAGCGGGCACTGAAGACACCGCCTACATTGTCAGCGCAGCCGATCTGCTGACAGGCTTCAGCGATGTCGACGGCGACACCCTGAGCGTGACCGGCCTTGTCTCCAACAACGGTACTGTTGCGGACAACGGCGATGGCACCTTCACCATCAACCCAACACTGAACTTCAATGGCCCAGTCAACCTCAGCTACAACGTGACTGACGGCAAGGGCGGCACGGTTGCCGGTAGCCAGAGCTTCACCCTGGCAGCGGTCAACGATGCGCCGGCAGGGGTGAACGATACGGCCAACGGCAAAGAGGATACGGTGATCGGTGGCAATATTCTGACCAACGACAGCGACCCCGACGGCGATGCCCTGAGCGCCATCCTAATCACCGGCCCCAGCCACGGCAGCCTGACCCTCAATGCCAATGGCAGTTTCACCTATACCCCTTCCGCCAACTTCTACGGCACCGACAGCTTCACTTATAAGGCCAACGACGGCATCACAGACAGCAATACGGCCACAGTGAGCATTACGGTCGCACCGAAACCACTGCAAGTAACCAGTGTTGTCCCCACCTCCACCGGCGTTACCATCACCTTTAACCACGCCTTGGATACAAATACCCTCAACCTTTACGGCCTGAGCGGCACGGTGGCGGATCTCTCCCTCGTCGGGGCCGCCACCGGCACAGTCAAAGGTTCGTTCATGGTTGACGATTCCGGAAAAGCCCTCACCTTTATCAAGACCGGCGGGGTACTGGCCGCCGACACCTACACCCTCACCTTGCGCAGCGCGGCCGACGGTTTCCGCGATAGCGAAGGCCGACTTTTGGACGGCAACAGCGACGGTACGGCAGGTGATAACTTCATCACCACTTTCACCTTCGGCGCAACGACACGCACCCTGAGTATCCTGGACTTTGCAAGGGGACCGGGACAGACCGTGGATATTAAAGCCGCTGATCTGAATAGCGATCTTCCCATCCGCTTGAGCAACGGCAGCGGCATCACCCAGGTCAGTTTCACCCTCAGGTACGATCCGTACCTGTTGACGATCTCGAATGTTCAGCGCGGCAACCTGCCGACCGGCGCCACCCTGAGCTTCACCAACGACACGGCCACCGGCACCCTGACGGTCCAGATCAACTCGACAACCGCCCTGTCGGCCACGGCAAAGGCGGTTGACCTGGTCAAACTGACGGCTTCGATTCCGTCTTCTGCCACTTATCGCGACAAGCAGATCCTCGATCTAACCAATCTCAGTTTGAACAATGGCACGGTTGCCGTGACCGATGATGACGGTTTCCAGTTGGTGGCGTACCTGGGTGACACCACCGGCAACAAGGTGATTACCTCCAACGATTACCTGCTGGTGCCCGATGTGGCGGTGCGGAGGAATAGCGGTTTTGCCGCATTTGCCACCGTGGATCCGACCCTGATCGCCGATATCAACGGCAACGGCGCCGTCGATGCCACCGACGCCCTCTTAATTTCCAACGAGGCCAAATCGTATCTGCCTGGTTACAGTTCTTCCAACCGGCCAGAGATTCCGGACCTGCCCGCCGGAGTGACCGCAGCAGAGCCGGTGGGACCGGATCCTTTTGTCTCCATCCCCACCTCGCTGACCGCCCGCCAGGGCGAACTGGTCACCGTACCCGTACTGGTGGATCCCGCCGATGGCCTTTCCTCGGCCCAGATCTCGCTGGCCTACGATCCGTCGGTGCTGGAACTGGTGGAGGTGCGCCGGGGTGATCTGACGCAGGATTTCGGCATCTTTCTCTACGGAGCCGCCGACGGCCTGCTCAAGATCGACATGAACGGCGGTGCCAAGATGGTGAATTCCGGTACCGGCTCCATCGCCCTAGCGGTGTTCCGGGTGATCGGCCTGCCGGCAACGGGCAGCACCGCCATGGATCTGCAATGGGTCAACCTCAACGACGGTCAGATGGTGCTCACCCCGGTGCCCGTGCCGGGCGAGGATGCCACCGATGGGCGGCTGACCGTCACGGCAGCGGCAAAACAGACCAAACGATCTGTTGTTCCGGTTCCTGCCCGCACCTCGCAGACTATGCATGAGGTTGGTGCCGATCTATGGCGCAAGCTCGTCACTCCAAGTGGAGCAACCCCAAGCAATACGACTTCGGGTCTTATTCAGTGGAACACAGCACCCGCAGAAATGTCCCCAGCAACCACCAATGTGCAGAAATCGGCTGCACAAGGTTGGGTGACAACGTTCGCCACCACCTTGGCGGATGAGGTGGCCAACCCCAACAACCGGATCAAGGTGACGCTTCCAAACACGCAACGCGAAGTCGGCGGAACCCTGAAAAATGTAGTGCTGACGGAACAATCGATCGATACCTTAACCCTTGTCTAAACCCTATTGAAAATGGAGATTAATCCCCGGCATCATCTTCAGCTCCCTTTGCCGCCAAACTGTTGTGGATCTGTTTAACAAGCTGATGACCGATTACGAAGCTGGGGTTGGGGCGTTGAAATAACCCCCTCGTTGTTTGTGCCAATGTTGGCGGGATGATGGAGCATATTTCCATCATCCCGTTTTTATGTCGAACGGTCATTTGTTGTTGTGGCGCAGAAATTTGTTTGGTTGTTGGCTGGAACGTGGTGTACGATGACCAATCGGTTTAATATTTTGAATTTGTTCAAGAAGAACTATCCCAACTTTGTCGGTTTCCGGTCATCGACGGAGTTGGTTGAATCATGCATTGCAACGAGAATAGCTTCCCTATGGAATCCAGCAACGAGACGACCGCCTTTGTATCCGCTGACGACAGTCATTGGGCGCAGTTTATTGAATCGAAAGATCTTGCCGGGTTTGCGTCCTCTTGGCTGGCATTGCTTTGCAATTCCATCGACGGCGTGATTGGTGCCATGGTGTTGATGGGCAAGGCCAATGAAGGTCCCTATTCGCCGGTGGCACTCTGGCCCGAGCAAACCCATGATCTACAGTATCTCGCTCTTTCTGCTGAACAGGCACTTGTCCGCAGAAAGGGAGTGCTGACGGATGCCGCTAAATTGGAAGCCACTGGTCACATCAGTCGGCAAGTGGCCTATCCGCTGGAGGTTTCCGGGGTGCTCCATGGGGTAACGGTGCTTGATCTGGCGGACCGGCCGGCTTCGCAGCTTCAGGCCGTGATGCGCCAGTTGCTCTGGGGTGGGGCCTGGTTGGAAATTCGTATCCGTCGCGCCATGGAAGACGAGGGCCGGCAGACGGTCGAACGGTTGGCCACGCTCACCGAATTGACGGTGCGCTCCGTGCAATATGAGCATTTTGGCCAAGGCGCGATGGCCCTGGTCAATGAACTGGCGGCGCGTTTGCCCTGTGATCGGGTGACGTTGGGTGTGGTCAAACGCAATACGCTCCAACTGATTGCGGTCTCCAACACCAGCAACTTTCAGGAGCGAAGCAATCTCGCCCAGGCAACCCGATCTGCCATGGAAGAAGCGGTTGATCAGCAGAGTTTGATCATTTCTCCCTCACAGGGTAACGAAGGCGAGGTGCTGATCTCGCGGATGCACGATGATTTTTGCATGCGCTATGAGCTGGCCTCGGTTTGTACCGTTCCCCTGCCCGGTAAATCGGTTCCCTTTGGCGCCCTGTTCTGCGAACGGACCACCCACCCCTTTGACGGGGAAACCATCGAATTGCTCAAGGGTGTTGGTCATCTCCTGGGGCCGGTGCTTGAGGCGCAATGGCAGCAGGAGCATTGGATTAAAACCAGGCTGCTCGGGGCGCCGCTGCGCCTGCTGCAACGCTATACGGGGCCGGATGGTTTTATTCTCAAGGTGGTCAGCGGCGGACTTGTGCTGCTTCTGGTGCTGCTGGCCCTGATCCGCACCGATTATCGTGTTGATGCCAAGACAGTGATCGAGGGGAGCGTGCAACGGACCCTGGCTGCACCCTTTGACGGCTTCATCGCCTCGGCCGAATCCCGGCCCGGGGATGTCGTCCAGTTGGGGCAGGTGCTCTGTACCCTGGATGACCGTGACATTTCCTTGGAACGGAAAAAATGGTCCACGGTCGGTGAACAGTACACGCAGAAATACCGGCAGTCGGTTGCCAAACACGAGCGAGCCGAGGCCCGCATCACCGATGCCCAGCTCAAGCAGGCCGAGGCCGAGGGCGCCTTGCTGGATGAGAAGTTGACAAGGGCCAGAATCACTGCGCCCTTCAACGGCATCATCATCAGCGGCGATCTGCACCAACGCCAGGGCTCGCCGGTGCAGCAGGGCGAAGAGCTGTTCAAGATCGCCCCTCTGGATCAATACCGCGTCATCCTCCAGGTGGATGAACGCGATTTTGCCCAGGTGCGGATCGGCCAAAAAGGACAAGTGGTTTTGTCCAGCCTGCCCCACGACACCTTTGCCTTTACGGTCAAACAGGTGACACCTGTCTCTCTTGCGGAAGAAGGGCGTAATTATTTTCGTATTGAAGCAGAGTTGGATCAGGCCCCCGATCTACTGAGGCCGGGAATGGAGGGTGTCGGGAAAGTAGTGGCCGGGCGGTGCAGTCTGCTATGGATATGGACCCATCGGGTTGTTGAATGGATGGTGTTAACGTTCTGGCAATGGGCGCCGTGAGACTCGTCGGTTTATGATTAAGCCGCGCTTCAGCCAGTTTTGGTACCGGGTCGAAAACTTGAAACCCCGGTTACGCTCGCACCTGGACATCCGCCGCCATCTGTATCGTGGCCAAATCTGGTACGTGATCAATGATGCGGCATCGGGCAAGTTACACCGCTTTACATCCAATGCCTACACCCTGATTGGCCTGATGGACGGAGAACGCTCCATTCGTCAGCTTTGGGAAATTGCCGAGGAGAAGCTGCGCGACTACGCCCCGACTCAGGATGAAGTGATCACCCTGCTGGGGCAGCTCCATGGCGCCGATCTGCTGCAATGCGATGTCCCACCGGATACCGCCGAATTGTTCCGTCGTTACCGTTCCCAGAAAAAAGCAAAAAAAGCGCAGACCTTCCTCAATCCGCTTTCCATACGCATCCCCCTCTACGACCCCGATCGCCTTCTGGCCAGGCTGCTGCCTTTTTTTCGCCCCTTTTTCGGCAAGGTCGGTTTCATCGCCTGGCTGCTGCTACTGGTTATGACCGGAGTTTTGGCCGGGCAGCACTGGGAGGAGCTTTCCAGCAACGTCCTGGATCAGGTGCTCACCCCACAAAATCTTTTGCTGGTCTGGCTGCTGTTTCCCTTTATCAAGCTTTTTCACGAGGTAGGCCACGGCCTGCTGGCCAAAAATTGGGGGGCCGAGGTGCACGAGATCGGTATCATGCTGCTTGTGTTCACGCCGGTACCGTATATCGATGTCAGTGCCAGCTCGGGCTTCGTGTCCAAGTGGCAACGTATGGTAGTAGCGGCGGGCGGCATGATGTTTGAGCTGGTGTTGGCCAGTGTGGCCCTGGCGGTGTGGGTCAATGTCGAGCCGGGCCTGATCCGCAACTGCGCCTACAATATGCTGATCGTTTCCGGCATCTCCACCCTGCTCTTTAACTCCAATCCCCTGATCCGTTACGACGGGTATTACATCCTCTCGGATGCGGTGGAATTGCCCAATCTCGGCCAACGCGCCAATCGCTATCTCCAGTATTTGGTGACCAGCTACGCCTTTGGGCAGAAGCATCAGGAGCAACCCGCCGAATCCTGGTCGGAGAAGGCCTGGTATCTCTTCTACGCCCCGGCATCCTGGTTCTATCGGTTATTGATCATTGCCGGTATCGGTATGTTTTTAGCCCAGAAGTTCCTGGTGATTGGTTTGGTGGTGACCGCGTGGTCACTGCTGTCCATGCTGGTGCTGCCGACGTTCCGTGGCCTGAAATACCTGTTTGCCAATGCACAGTTGCGGGAAAACCGGCTGCGAGCCATCCTCGTATCAGCGACGGTCGTGGCATGTTTGGGCTGCCTGGTGGCGGTGATCCCCGTGCCAATGCGCACCGTGGTGGAGGGGGTGGTATGGCTCCCTGAGGAGTCTTTTATCCGGGCGGGAACCGGTGGCTTTGTGCAGCGCATCATTCAACCTTCCGGTGTAATGCTGCCACCTGAAGAGACGGTGCTGCTCCTGGAGGAACCCTCGTTGGCGGCCAAAGAAAGAGTAACCTTGGCACGACTTGATGAACTGCAGGCCCAATATAGGGCCGAGCAGGTGGGAAACCGGGTACAGGCAGAAATTCTGGAACAGCAGGTGATGCAGGAACAGGCCAAACTTGAGCGGATTCAGGGGCAATTACGTGACCTGAATGTGCGGAGTAAAGCAAGAGGCAAACTGGTGCTGCCGCAACTGGAAGACCTGCCGGGAAAATTCATAAAACAGGGGGAAACTATTGGCTATGTATTTCCCGATGCAACGGTAACCGTTCGTGTGGTGGTGCCGCAAGAACAGGTAGGGATGATTCGTGCCGGCGTCGGACGGGTTGAGGCCAGATTGGCCCAGAATCTCCATGATATTTACCCGGTGACCATAGCACGTGAAGTTCCGTCTGGATTAGAGCATCTCCCCAGTAAAACCTTGAGCGTGGATGGCGGCGGGACAATAGTCGTTGATCCACGGGAGCAAAGCGGCACCAAAACCTTCAACCGAACCTTTCAGTTTGATCTGCACCTGCCGTTGCCCTGGTCGGCTGTCCACGTTGGCGATCGGGTGTATGTGCGCTTTGATCACCAACCGGAGCCTCTGTTCCGCCGCTGGTGGCGTTCCATGCGTCAGCTCTTTTTAACGAAGTTGGATGTCTAAACCGATTAGCAAGGCCCTGTTGCTGAAAAATAAGAACCCCGAGGCCTGCTTCCCCGAGCAGATCGAACGGGAAGATCACGCCGGTTACAATCTGTGGCGTTCCCTGTCCTGGTCCTGCTGGCATCGATGGAACTCCAGCCGCTCCCTGTCTTGGATAGTCGACCCGGTATTGCGCCGGGGGCAGGAGTTGGAAGAGCTGGAGAGCGAGGCTCTGCGAGCGGAGGCCACCGCACTGCGGGAGCAGCTCAGTCGGCATGGCTTGCAACGGCATCTCATTGCCCGCAGCTTTGCGTTGATTCGTGAAATATCCTTTCGTATCAATGGAATGCGTCATTTTCCCTCGCAGCTCATGGGGGGGCTGGCACTGTTGCAGGGTAATATTGCCGAGATGGCCACCGGCGAAGGCAAGACGCTGACTGCAACATTGCCGGCCTGTACGGCGGCCCTGGCCGGTCTGCCGGTGCATGTCATCACCGTTAACGACTACCTGGTGAAGCGGGATGCCGAGTTGATGGAGGCGGTGTACAAGGCGCTGGGGCTCACGGTCGGCTGCATTATTCAGGGAATGGATCCGCAGCAGCGCATTGCCGCCTACCGCTCTAATATCACTTACTGCAACAACAAGGAGTTGGTCTTTGACTACCTGAAGGATCGCATCACCCTGGGGGCGATGTCTTCACCGGCCCATCTGCACCTGGAAAAACTTTATCGCCAAAAGCCTCGATCCGGCCGCTTGATGCATCGAGGTCTCTATTTCGCTATTGTTGACGAGGCCGACAGCGTCATGGCCGACGAGGCGCGTACCCCGCTTATCATCGCCGGGCAGAAATCGGCCCGCTTTGACGAGAGCGTTTATCAGCAGGCGGTGCGCTTGGCGGATACCTTGCAGACGCCAGCCGACTATACGCTTATGTCTAGTGATCGGCGGGCCATCCTGACCGAGGCCGGCAAGCAACAGCTGGTGGCGCTGGTCGGTGCTCTGGACTCCTTCTGGCAGGTGCGGCCGTATCGGGAAGAACTGGTGACCATTGCCCTGCAGGCGCTGCACTGTTATTCCCGCGATCGACAATATCTGATTGATGACGGCAAGATACAGATCATCGACGAATTCACCGGCCGCGTCATGCCCGACCGAAATTGGGAAGGGGGGCTGCATCAAATGATCGAGGCCAAGGAGGGGTGTGAGATAACCGGCTCACAGGAAACCATCGCCCGAATTACCTACCAGCGATTTTTCAGGCGGTATCTGCACCTGGCCGGCATGACCGGCACAGGGGCAGAGGTGGCTAAGGAAATGTGGCTGGTGTATCGCTTGAAGAGCGTGCGTATTCCCACCAATCGCCCCTGCCTGCGCCGTCGTCTACCTGATCAGATCCATGTGAATCGTGAGGAGAAATGGGAGGCGATCGTTGCGCACATCCGTATGGTTCATCAACGGGAAAACCGGCCGCTTCTCATCGGTACCCGTTCGGTGGAGGATTCGGAACATCTCAGCCGCATGCTGGAACGTGCTGCACTGGAACATGTGGTGTTGAATGCCCGGCAGGACAAACAGGAGGCTGAGATTGTCAGTCATGCAGGAGGACTTGGCCGGATTACCATTGCCACCAACATGGCGGGACGGGGGACGGATATTCATCTGGGAGAGGGCGTTTCGTCAGTAGGTGGTTTGCATGTAATGCTGACAGAATGTCATGAAGCACGGCGAATTGACCGACAGTTGTTTGGTCGAGCGGCGCGCCAGGGTGATCCCGGCAGTTGCATCGCCATTCTTTCCCTAGAAGATGAAGTGGTCGGGGGGCTTTGGGAAAACTTGCCGGCGATCATTCAGCCTGTTTTTACGCACAGGCACCGTCTCCCTCTGTGGATGCGGCGCTTGCTCGTCTATCTGTCGCAGGTGACAGCTGAGCGCAAACATGCGGCGATCAGAAAAGAAACGCTGCGTGCTGATCGGAGATTGGATCAAATGCTTTCCTTCACCGGAAAGGTTGAATAGCCTCTGGAAACTGCTCATAGTCGAACCTTACCAGGAGAGTATTTATTATGCGTGTTCGTGCTGCGCTCTTTATCACATTGATTTTATTTAACCTAATACCCTCCTTATCTGAAGGAGCTGATTTAATTAGTTATTACAATCTCGCTGTCAAGCAAGACCCTAAATTGCAAGCAGCTCGCTTTAAGCATGACGCTGTCAAAGAAACGCTTCGGCAGGCTTGGGCAAGATTTTTACCAATGGTTTCTGCTGAAGCAAATGTTGGCCAAACAGCCCAGGATGTAATCAGCTCGGAAAACCAAGTGTATGCAAGAGAAAAAACGGATTTTTTTTCTCAACGTTATTCTGCTCAAGTTGTCCAACCGTTATTTCACTTAGAACATTTCCACACTCTTTCTCAAGCTGAGGTCACTCTCAATAAGGGGGACATGGAATTGCTCCTGGAGGAACAGGATCTATTGGCTCGAGTCACTGAACTCTATTTTGGCGTACTCATGGCGATTGATTCTCTGCAAAGCATCCAGGAAGAGGAAACTGCGCTTGAAATGCATTTAATGATTGCGGAGGAAAAACATAGAAAAGGATTGATTGCTCTTACAGACTTGCAAGATGCTGAAGCACGTCTGGACGTGGTCATAGCTCAAAAAATCGAGGGAGAAAGGATTTTAAATACTTCTATTCAAGCTTTTATGGAGGTGACCGGTGCAGTCTCAATCGATGTCAATGCGATGACACCAACCGCCCCCCTCAAAAATCCCTCTCCAGATAATGTTGATACTTGGGTTAAGACTGGGAAGATAAAAAATCCTCCGCTGATGATAAAACGGCTAGAAGCAAAAGAATACAACCAAGAGGTGAAGCGGCAAAAAGCAGGTCACTATCCTGCTGTCGATCTCGTCAGTCGTTGGAACTGGGATGATGAAGGCGGTTCTCTGTACGGTGGCGGGAGTGTAGTAAATTCGTTCGAAGTAATGGGGAGAATCACAGTACCGTTATACAGTGGAGGTATGACAGAATCAAAAGTTCGAGAAGTTTTGGCACTTGAACAAAAAACATTGCAGGAAGTTGTGCAACTGGAACGTCAGGCTGTTCGCCAGATCCACGACTTTTTTCTTGGCGTGAAAAGTTCGATCCAAAAAGTAGGGGCATTGGCCAAATCGGTAAAATCCCAGTCGTTACTCCTTGAGGCAAAAACGCGAGGGTATGATTCCGGCTTATATGATTCGTCGACGGTGCTTGATGTGGCCAAAGACTTGGCAGTGGAGAAAAGAAATTACTCTAAAGCTCGGTATGATTATGTGGTGAACTTGATAAAATTAAAACAATCTGCAGGCACTCTAACCGTTGACGATCTAAGTGCCATTAACACCTGGTTGCATTGATCGGATTTATTGAGGAAATATTGTGAGCATAAAACATTTGAAGCCATGGATGTTCTTCTGTTCCAGCGTTCTGTTGTGGTGTATCCCGATTTGTGATGCGTCAGAATTTTTAGAATGCATTATTGAGCCGCGTATCACTGTTGAGTTTCGTAGTCAGAGTCCTGGAATTTTGGATGAGGTATTGGTGGATAGGGGTGATCGTATCAAAAAAGGGCAAATCATCGCCCGATTGAAATACGGTGTAGAGGAAGCTGTCGTCCAACAAACTCGAACACTGCTCGATTTTGCCCGAAGGAAAAATGAGCGTAACAGAGACTTATCGGCACGCAATCTTATTGCCCAGCAGGAAAAGGACGAGATTGAGACGGAAATGCGGAAGTTGGAAAAACAGTTATTGGAAGCGGAGGAACGCCTCAAACTCAGAACCATCCGCAGCACCATTGATGGTATCGTGATCGAGCGTGTGCTATATGCTGGGGAGTATGCTGGTGAAAACACGCCGATCCTCAAGGCCTCCGCCATTGACCCGCTCAATGTGGAGGTCGTAGTTCCCATTCGCTTGTACGGAACCATAAAAAAAGGAATGCGCGCAGATGTTCATCCCGAGGAACCTGTGGGAGGGATACATAAAGGTGAAGTAACTATAGTTGATCAGGTAATGGATGCCGCCAGCGGGACTTTTGGTGTTCGTGTCGAGTTGGCAAATAGAGAATATTTGATCCCTGCGGGTTTAAAAGGGAAAATTCAGTTTAATCAAAATTGATGTCCTTAAAACTATATGACGTAAAAAAAGCAAGTTAAAATGATAGAAAGATCATCTGCGGAGCTTTTTACGAGAATGATAAAATTGATTTCTCGCTTCCTAAAATGCCTCGATTAGGTACAAATTTGGTGAGGTGCAACTTGACAACATTAATGGTCGTGGAAGACTGGGAAATTATGCAAAGGGACTTTAGCTGAGAAAACAATTTACACAATTTTTTACACATAAAAATTTTAATCGCTTAAAATTATTAATATAAAATATGAATGGGGTTCAGGGGGCCGGAGGTTCAAATCCTCTCGTTCCGACCAGTAAAATCAAGGGGTTGCAAGTTAATTGCAACCCCTTTTTTATGCCAAAATTTTACTGGGGTACAAATTGGGGTGAGCCTCTCCCCAAATTCAGACAGCCAATTGTAGAGATTTCTGGCTTACTTGAAATTGCTCCCTGAATTGCGCCGGGGTCAAATTGCCCAGCGATGAGTGGGGGCGAAAACTGTTGTACTCGCGTCTCCATGCTTCTATCTTTTTCCTGGCGTCGTCAACAGACAAAAACCAATTCACGTTCAGGCATTCATCCCGGAAACGGCCGTTAAATGATTCTATCAAAGCGTTATCTGTTGGTTTTCCCGGCCTGGAGAAGTCAAGCGTTACCCCATGCTCATAGGCCCATTTATCCAAATCCTTGGAGATAAACTCAGGGCCGTTATCCACCTGGATTCGCCCGGGGCAACGATCGGCAAAGAGTCGCAACCGTTCCATCACCTGAACTACATCCTTGCCTTTGATCGCCTGATCGACATGGATCGCCAGGCATTCCCTGCTCAAATTATCGACTAAAGTTAACGCCCTGATCCGGCGGCCATTGAAAAGGTTGTCAGCGACAAAATCCATCGACCAGCACTGATCTATAGTGGAGACCGTCGGACGCTTCTCCCGGTGCGAGGCTGAGACATTGCGCCTCGGGCGTTTATGCCGCAAGTGCAGCCCGTCCTCGCAATAAATCCGATACACCTTCTTGTGATTGACGTGCCAGCCCTCACGCCGCAACAAAATGTAAATCCGCCAATAACCGTACCGGACACGATCCTCGGCGATATCCCGAATCCGTTGCCGTAGCACTCGGTCATCCTTGACCGATTTGTAGTAATAGACGGAACGTTGCAGGCCAACCACTTCGCAGGCCCGCCGGATGCCAATTCGGTAGGCAAGGTCAAGACTGTTGGCCAAACGTCTCTTCTGGACTGGTTTTATAACTTTTTTCTGAGCACATCCTGCAGCATCTGCTTATCCAGGCTCAAATCAGCTACCAACTTTTTTAGTTGCCGATTCTCTTCCTCGAGTTGTTTCAGGCGGCGTAGTTCACTCACTCCAAGGCCTCCGTACTTCTTCTTCCAGTTGTAAAAAGTCGCCTCGGATATACCCATCTTCCGGCAAACTTCAGTCACTTTGGTCCCGGTTTCAGACTGCCTGAGCGCAAACGCTATCTGTTCCTCGGTAAATTTCGTCGTCTTCATGGCAAAACCCCTCCTCGGTTAGGATTGTATTTTGCCAAAAATCTCTACTTTTCGACGGTCTTTTTTTCAGGGGAGACGTCAAGGGTTGTTGGTCGTCTTGATCTTTCATGACCTGCTGCAATTTGTGCTTCATGCGCAAGGCAGCATTGGCGGAGATCCCGGCGGTTCTGGCCAAATGGAGCGAGGAAATGCCGTCTTTTGATTGGGCAACACAAGGTATATACCCAAAAGCTAGGCTGTGAGCGGAAGCTTGGTGGCGGCTAATATGGTTCCTTGGATCAAAGAAGCTTGAAAGTGGCATTTGTGACATTGATAAACTTTGCGGTCACGAATTTCGCAATATCGAATATGGTCGCACTTGGGACAACGAAATCCCTGCGGCCACCGCATTTTGAACAGGGTTTCCCTGCACTGTTCTTCTGTGTCGTAATGGGAAAGAAATCGAGGCAAACTTAACTCTTTTTGGAACTAAATTTTGTTTTTTGCCATGGTGTACTCCTTTCGAAGATAAAGTTTGGAGCACTATGACATAACTGGTAGGTCAAATAGTGACCCACCACGAAAAAAATCGGCTGAGTTTCAGTGATAATCAAAAAAAAAGCTCTGTCACCTAGGCGACAGAGCTTTTTGTATCAAGCGAAGAATACACGATTTATTGGGTCATTGGGATCAGTTCGATTCTTCTGTTTTTCTGTCTGCCCGCAGCAGTTGCATTGCTGGCGATAGGATTTTCCTCTCCATACCCCCTAGCGGTCAGCTGTGTGGCGGCGACCCCTTTACTTGTCAAGTATTGGACGACCGCCAAAGAACGCTCGGTGCTGAGATCTAAATTGCGTTGTGAATCTCCGACGCTATCGGTATAGCCGGCCACTTCAACTTTAACATGCGGAGCCCGGACGAGAGCTGAAGCAGCTTTATCCAATTTTGCTAGGGAGTTAGGGGTGAGTGCTGCTGATCCTGATCTGAAGTGCACCCCTTCAAGGATAAGGATTTCTTTGGACGGACAGCCAAATGCATTGACCAACACCCCGGCAGGAGTATTGGAGCAGTGGTCGGCAACATCGGCTACACCGTCCTTATCGGCATCGGGCGCAACGTCCTTTATGGGATTTGCAGTAGGGGCTGCGAGTGATGGTTGCTGCTCCGTTCTGGGTGTTGGCGGAGGTACGTTGTAAACTACTTGCGCAAAATCATCAACTAAAGTGGAAATAGCCTTCTCCGTAGCCTTCTCAAAAAGAGCA
>JGI24728J21555_1000338_pt1 | contig 26069 bp, 16 predicted proteins | sample EPASupsiteSAE305_FD_21555 | JGI IMG/M metagenome (IMG submission 21555) | reverse complement strand
CTCCACAATAAATGAATTAAAAAAACATGGTACCAATGTTATTGCGACCTCGAGTACAAGGTAAAACTCTACGCAAGAATCGTATTCCTTTAAAAGACAGGCCATGGTTTGTCAAGTTAAAAGAGATTGCCGCTCCGGACGATTCCCACTCCTGAAGAAGCCCATTCATTGGTTGCAGGACTCTGCCGCGACCAGGCGCTTCACCTGCGCCCCTCGCCCGCGTTTTTTTGGTTTGCACTTGTCCGAAACAAAGGTACAAAGAGACGGTTTCATCTTAATCCAATCAGAGGTTCGACAGCGATGGCAAAAAAACAGCAAGCACCCGGCAAGGCCTTCCCTTCCCCTGAAAAAGGCGAACAGGCGATGGTCGAAGGTATTCTCGAGGGCAGCCCCGACGCCGTGGGCGTGGCGGTCATCCGGCTCGATTGCGGCTGCCGCAAAATGGCGGCAATCAACCAATCCGGCGACCCAGCCAGTAAGATCATCATGTATCGGGACAACGCTCAATCCATCTGCGCCCAGTGCCAGCAAGATCACGGCGATTTCAGCCGGGTCGTCAAACAGTTCATCAGCTGGAAATCGCCCGAACCGGATCATTACACCAAAGAGATGATTGTCGCCAAAGTGCTGGGTGCCTAAAACAGGCTTGCAGTTGCTCCCCATTTGTCCACGAACCGGCCACAAATGAAACGTCCGCTCCACATCCCTTTCCCGCAGTTACTTCTCGCTTGCCGTGCGCTCGTCAATCCCGGCTCAGGTGCGGGACCGGGGCCTCATGCCCTTTGAGGTTTGGCTCAAGAGTCTCCCCGGAAATTCGACTGGGCAGGTCCAGACCGATCTCGACGCCCTGCACGGCGATCCATCTCCATTCCTGGAAGCCCAACAGACCATCTACCAGATCGAACGCCTCAGCATCCACCTCAGTACCCAGCCAACCCTTATTCGACAGGCCGCCATCCGCTATTCCCTCTATGTGCGCCAATTGGATGCACTCCAGGAAGGGGAACCCGGCATTCGCGGTCTCTGCGCCCACCAGTGCCCCCGTCCACCGGTTGGCTGCTGCAACGGCCAACATCATGTCATCCTTTCCTTTTCCGATATCATGTTCGCCCGGCCGACCCAGGATGCCCTCCACCTTGCCCATGTGCTCACTGGGTTGCAACAGCGGGAACATGCGCATGCCTTGCTGCGGGGCCGGCTGCTCCGGCCGGATTACTGCAGCCGCTTGACGACCACAGGGTGTTCACTTCGGATGTTCAAATCACCCCGGTGCATCCATTACCTCTGCCCCCGCATTACGGGAGCCATCACCGCGGCCCATGGCAACCAAGCCTATGCCTTCCTTGCCGCCATGCAGGAAACCGGCAACCAGGTTATCCACGACATGAACGATTTCACCAGCGCCTCGGTCATCAGCACCGCCAACGCCCTCTTTCACCACTAACTCGAAAGACCGCGCAAACCTCACGACCAATCCTTGCCGAGTAGAGCCAAGATGCAGTATTGTAGTCAGGCCTTGCCATGTTTTTTACATGGCTCCGACTGACGGCGCCGTTGGCAAGGTATCGCTTCCATTGCAATCACTTTGCTCCTTGTCTCCAATGATCCCCATCTATCCACAAACAGTCGCCCTGACCCTTGAGCTCCGCCCCCTGCTGCATCCACTTTTCCAGCAGTTGCGCGACGGCATTTCCGAATTCACCTTTGCCAATCTCTATCTGTTCAGGCATCGACACCGCTATGCCCTCTCGACGTTGACAGACGGCCGCCTGGTCATTTTCGGCACGGATGACGGCAGACCTTTTTTCATGCTGCCCTTCGGCCTGCCCGATCAACCGCTGCTCGACATGCTTTTCCGTGCGCATGGGATGATGAAATGCGTCCTTGCGATGCAAGCGATGGAGCTGAACAAAAGAGGCTGCCGAGTGGAGGAGGACCGGGATAATTTCGATTACCTCTACCGCAGGCAAGACTTGGCGCTGCTGAGTGGCCGCAACTATCACAAAAAACGCAATCTGATCAAAGCGTTTGTCACCTCGAACACCTTTACGGCCAAACCGCTGCGCGAGGAGTTCCGTGACGACGCCCTGCGTGTACTCGACGACTGGCTCGGTGAGGCCGGCGAACCAAGCGACTATGAAGCCGCTCGGGAAGCCCTGGAAAAAATGGAGCCCTTGCAACTCTGCGGCGGCATCTACTATGTGGAGACCCGGCCGGTGGCTTATGTGCTCGGGGAGGAACTAGCCGGCGGCGCCAGTTTTGTCATCCATTTTGAAAAAGCGGTGCGCGGCTACAAGGGGTTGTACCAGTTCATCAACCAATCCTTTGCCGCTATTCTGCCGGAAGTCTACCAAACCATCAACCGGGAGCAGGACTTGGGCGAACCTGGCTTGCGCCAGGCAAAACTTAGCTACAACCCGGCAGGTTTTATTGAAAAATTCAAGGTGTACGCCGCGTGATCAACTCTGGCCACCCAACTCTTCCAACCAAACCGAACCGCTTTCCCGGCCCGGATTGTTTGGAGGTTGACGCACCTTTCAACTGAAACACGGGAAGTTGGCGTCGTCCTGACGCAAAGACACCCTAGGGCTGCGAGTTGATCACGGTTCCAGGCAAATGATGTGAAGGCCCTGAGGTGAGGAACCCTGACGACTGGTTTTGCCAAGCTTGTCAAATCTTTGATTAGAATAGGACACTTACAAAGACGAACAGTTAACCCTCCGGAGCAGATATGAGCGACCCCACTAGCATCACCCTGCGGATTGAAGGTTCAGCCTCCAAAAAGGAAACCATCGCTGGCTGGGAGGCCGAGACCTATCGTCTTGACGGCTCGGCACGCAGCATGGAAGCAGCCCCGCCGTTGCTCGATCTTCCTGTTGATGCGGTCCTTGAACTGCAACTGGCCAACGGCACCCGAATTCTGGTTGCGGCCGGGGATGCCGATCGCTATCTCGGCGAGGCGATTGGGCGAGGTGAAAAGACCCAAGGTACCCTCACTGTCGGCAAGGCCCTGCATCTTTCCGGACCGCGTCTGCCCGAAGGCTTGTCGCGCGAGGGCATCGGCTCCTGGATCGTGCAGGGCCTGCGCATCTTCCGCATGGGGCCGGCGGGCATGACCGCCCTGATTGCGGCAGGCAGTTTCCAGGACGCGCGGCTTGAACACCGGAACGGCCTCTACCGCTGCGCCATGGATCGCTGGGACCTGAGCAAGATCGAAAACCTGCCGGCCTCCGGCGAACCGGCGCTGCTCTTTCTCCATGGCACAGCCTCCTCCTCCGAGGGCAGCTTCGGTGGCCTGTGGGAAAACAACACCTATCTGGACCATCTGGCCGAAATTTACGGCAACCGCATCTACGCCTTTGAGCACCGCAGTCTCACCGAAAGCCCGGTCGCCAATGCCCTCGACCTAATCAAAACCTTACCCCCGGGTGCGCGTCTGCATCTGGTCAGCCATTCGCGCGGCGGGCTGGTGGGGGAACTGCTGGCCCGCACCAACCGCCTCGACGTTGACCCCTTCACTGAAAGCGAGATTGCCCGTTTCCTTGAGTTGGGTGAAAAAACGGGCCGCCAAGGATTCGAGACCGATGCCGCCCGGCTGCGCGAACTCAACCAGGAGATGCTGAAACGCAAAATCCGGGTGGAACGTTTTGTCCGCGTGGCCTGTCCGGCGCGGGGCACCACCCTGGCGGCAGGCAAGTTGGACCGTTGGGCCAGCGTCATGGCCAATCTGCTGGGCAAGGGAATGGAGGTGGGCGGCAAGGTCCTGCCCCTGCTCGAACCGGTGGCCAAGGGACTGGACCTGCTGCAAAATTTCCTCCTTGCCGTGGTTCGCCAACGCACTGACGCCCGCATCCTGCCGGGCCTGGAAGCAATGATGCCCGACTCGCCCCTGGTGGGACTGCTGAATGCAGCGGATGTGCGCATCAACTCGCCCCTGCACGTGCTGGCCGGCGATTTTCAGGGCGACGGCCTACTCCCCTGGCTGGGCGACTGCCTCTCCGAGGTCTTCTATGGCGGCCAGACCGATCTGGTGGTCAACACCCCCTCAATGAGCGGTGGCGCCTCCCGCGCCCAGGGCATCAAACAAAAAAGCCTAACCGGCCCTGAAGTCCACCATCTCAGTTATTTCCGCCGCGACGAGAGCGCCAAACCCCTACTGAACGCCCTTCAGGGCAAGGACAGCGACTTCGCCCTCCTCGACGGCCCATCCCGGGCAGTGATCAGCCGGGGCGGCATCGAGATCAAGCGCCGCGACCAGGCCCCGATCGTTTTTCTCCTGCCCGGCATTATGGGCAGCCACATCCAGGCGGACCGCAACCGCATCTGGTTTGATCCGGTCAGCCTCTGTGCCGGCGGCATGGAACGGCTGGTTATCGATGCCCCAAACATTAGCGCGGACGGCTGGATGGATCGCGCCTACGAGCAATTGGCACGCTTTCTCGCCGAAACCCACGAGGTCCGGCCCTTTGCCTACGACTGGCGGCAATCGATCAAAGCGGCGGCCCACCGTTTCGGCATCGAGCTGGACCAGGCCATGGCAGAGGCCGGGCGACGGGGCAAGCCCCTGCGGATTGTGGCCCATTCCATGGGCGGCCTGGTGGCCCGGCTAGCCCTCAAGGAGCGCTGGCCTGCGTTCAAAGCCCTGCCCGGCAGCCGTCTGCTGCAGCTGGGCACGCCCAACAGGGGCTCGCATTCCATTGCCGCGGTGCTGCTGGGGCGGGACGATTTCGTCCAATCCATTGAGCGTTGGTTTGACTGGAAACACGACCTGCGGCAGTTTCTGGAAATCGTCCGCGATTATCCCGGCGTGCTGGAAATGCTGCCCTGGCCCGGCAGCAACGGTCTGGCGAGCGATGGCCTCGACTATTTCAACCCGGAAACCTGGCGCGCATTCCACGAACAGGATCGGGACGGCAAAAAGGAGAGAGCCTGGGTGCCGCCGCAGGACCAGTTTCTGGAGGCAGCCAGAAAGGTAGCCGTCGAACTGAACGAGGCCAAACTCGACCCGGAGTGCTGTTGTTATGTCGCCGGCCGTGCACCGACGCCGGTTGCGGTGCGGTGCGAGCGCGGCCTGATGGAAATCGGCTGGACTCCGGAAGGCGATGGCCGGGTACCGTACCAGACCGGCATTCCCGCGGGGGTTTCCGCCTGGTACACTGGCGCGGCCCACGGCGATCTGGCCAGCCATGAGGCAGCCTTTGAGGCCTACCGAGAATTGATCGAAACCGGCGCGACCCGCCTGCTGCCGCGCAGTCCGGCCGGGGCGCGAGGAGAAGGTGCGCCGGTCTTTCGCGCCCGGAGCCTGACCGGTGGAGGGCTCTATCCCACCGCCGACGAAGTGCTGGCCGCCGCCATGGGCGGAGCCCGCCCGGGACGGCGGACCAGGAAACAGGGAGAAGCCCCGGTGGTCCTCGAGGTGATCCATGGCAGTCTGGCCGGAGCCGACTCGCCGGTTCTGATCGGTTCCTATGCGGGTGACACACTGCGTGGCAGCGCCAAGTTCCTCAACGATCATCTCGACGGCCGCATGGAGCGAGCCTATAAAATCGACCGCTACCCCTGCCAGGTGGGCAGTGCCATGGTCTTCCGCCAGATCGAGATCAACGCCAAACCAGCCGGAGCCATTGTGGCCGGTCTCGGCAGCCTCGGCGAACTGCTGCCTGGCGCCCTGACCCAGGCCCTGAGCCAAGGCCTGCTCGAATATGCCCGCATCATGGAACAGTACTCCGAAATCGATCCGTCGCAACCGCAGCGGCTTGAGGTTTCCTCCCTGCTGGTGGGCACCGGCTTTGCCGGCCTGCCCATTGAATCCGGAGTGCGTTGCCTTCTAGAGGCCCTGCGGCGAACTAACCAAGCCCTGCTGCAGTCCGCAATGAAAACCCGGATCGGCCGCCTGACCCTGTTTGAGGAGGTGGAAGGCCGGGCCATTATCATGGTCCAGGCCCTGCGCGATCTGGTGGCCGAGGCGCGCTTTGCCGAGATCGTCCGCTTCGACGGCCGCCTCCGCGACGGCCAGGGCGGGTATCGCGGCCGTTGCCAAGCCAGCGGTGGTCAGCAAGGCCTGTACCGGGTGCACATCGTCGCTGAAAACGGCGGCCTGCGCTTCACCGTGGTTACCGATCGGGCGCGCAACGAAGTCAGCGCCGAGCCCGATCAACGCCAAGCCGTGGACGGATTGATCCGCACCGCCACCCGCAGCACCATGGATCAACCCGGTCTGTCACGGGCCCTATTCGAACTGCTGGTGCCCAACGCGATGAAAGAGGCGGTGGCCGACCTGCGCACCCTGATGCTGTCAGTGGACGCCAAGGCCGCCTCCTACCCCTGGGAACTGATGCGCGACACCGATCGGATGGGGGAACCGCCGCTGGCGGCCCGCATCGAACTGGTGCGTCAGCTGGCCACATCCCAAGGTCGCGGCCGAGTGCAGGTTGTCCCGGAAAAAAGAGCTTTTATCGTCGGCGACACCCTGTCCGGCCTGCCGGAACTGCCCGGCGCCCAAGCAGAGGCCAAAATCGTGGCCGAACACTTCAGCCGCGCCGAATACGAGGTCAACGAACTCTGCCGAGCCTCGGCCCAGGAAGTCTTCGACGCCCTGTTCAACGGCCACTACCGCTTCATGCATCTGGCCGGGCACGGCGTGGTCAACGACAGGAAGACCGGGTGCACCGGCATGGTGCTCGGTCCGGAGACCTACCTCACCAGCGCCCAGGTCGAGAAACTCAGAAGGGTGCCCGAGTTCGTATTCATCAATTGCTGCCATCTGGGCAATATGCAAGCGGATGGAGAGCAGCGCTGGGGCGAATTGGCCGCCAATCTGGCCACCGCGTTCATCCAGATGGGCTGCAAGGCGGTGATTGCCGCCGGCTGGGCCGTGGACGATCAAGCCGCCTCCACCTTTGCCCGTACCTTCTACGAAACCATGTTTAAGGGGAAACTTTTTGGCAAGGCTCTCCGCTTGGCCCGTGAGGTGACCTATCGCAACCATCCCCAGACCAATACCTGGGGGGCCTTTCAAGCCTACGGCGATGAGCAGTACCAATTCCCCGTACTCGACAGCACCAGTGAGAAAGAACAACAGCTGCTGGAATATGTCCATCCCAGTCATCTCATCGCCGATCTCGACATGCTGAGCGCCCGCCTCAAGGACGCTACCCCGGCCGAGCGGCGCGATTTCTACGGCAAGCAGCTCAAAGCCATCGAAAAGGCGGCGCGCGGCGATGATTTCCAACATGCCGGGGTCCGTGAACAGCTGGCCGTGGCCTGGGCCGAGATGGGCGACAAGGAACGCGCCATCAACCATTACCGCGCAGCCTTGACCTTCGAGGATGCAGGGGTGAGCCTGCACGCCCTGGAACAGCTCGCCAACCTGGAAATCCGCCACGGGGCCGCCCTTTTGGCAGGCAGAGACAAGCAGGACAGGAAAGAACAGCGGCGCAAAGGCGTTGCCTTCATGAAGGAGGGCCGGTTACGGCTGGAACAGCTGATCGATCTCGGCGAAACCACGGAACGGCTGGCGCTGCTGGGTTCCTACTGGAAACGCTGGGCTCAGGCCAGTGTCGCCCAGGGGAACACCAAGGGCCTCAACACCTGGCTGGCCGAGATGGAGCAGGCGTACTGGCGAGCTGCCGAGCACTGCAACATGCGCACCGGCGGTTGGGACTATTACCCGCTGCTCAATGCCCTGGATGCGGCCTTTCTCCGCGCTGCCTGGGGCGAGCGCGAGCGCTTTGCGGAGCTTTCCCCTCGGTTGCCGGATCTGCTGCGGGCCGCCGCTGAAAATGGCCGCCGCCGGTTTGTCGACAACCGCGAGTTCTTCCATGCCCTCGCGGAAATCGAGGCCGAACGGATTGATGCCCTCTGGGCCTGCCTGGACGATCGCGAACAGAACGCCCTGACCAAGCCCGAAGTGCTCGCCCGTTTGATTGGTCTGTACCGAAACCTGCTCAACCATCTGGGCGGCGTTCGCGAGCAGGACTCGGCCACCAATCAGTTGCACTTCCTCATCGCCCTGCTGCCGCAGAACGAGCAAGGCCTGGCTATCAGCGGGGCCTTGCAGCGGCTGATTGCGGGAGTTTTGCATGAAGAAAAGTGAAGAACATTGGAGCAATTCAGTGCAAACCAAACAGGCCATTCGATTGACCACTGCAAACGCGTATGGATACCAACTCCTTTTCATCAAATGATCGAATCCCCATCGCCCATGGATCGCAGATCCCCAGCGACTGGGGCACCCCGCGCGAGGCGGTCCGCACCACCACGGTGACGATCCGCGAACCCCGAGGCACCGAGACCTTTGTCACCTCTTGGGGCACCTTGACCGCGCTGCAGGGGAAGGACGTGGTGATCACTCAGGATTCGGGCGAGGCCTACCCGATCAAAAAAAACATCTTTGCCGCCACCTACGAGGAGGTGGCACCGGGCCGGTATCGCAAGAAGGCCCGCAGCCGCTTGGTCCAGGTCCCCAAGGGAGTGGTCGCGGTGTTGGCTACCAGGGAGGGCGAAATCGAGGTCCGCCATCCGGACTATGTGGCCATCGGCGCGGAGGGCGAGGTCTATGCCAATGCCGCCCAATGGGTGGCGGAGAATCTCGATTTTGTCTAACAAACCAGGCCATCGGTCATGCCGTCTCATCGATCGGGCGTAGAAACGGGAAAAACGCACCGCCACATAAAGATGCCAACCGGCAGGCATTCTTGCGGGGATGTCCTTCGGCATCAATGACCAAGTTGAAACGAAAACCCCGCGGACACCAGAGACGCCATACTCATTGATTGCTATTTGCATTTTTTAGAGCCCGATGGGGGCTATCAGCCGTTATTAACCATTATCGCTCCCGGAACCAAAATATTACAGGTTGTAACTATGGAGAAAAATGAGATAACACTCATCTTAACCGGATTACTACCCGGCGCAGTGCTTGTTTCCGTCGTATTGACCGCGGTGACTTCCTGGATTTTCCTCCAGCTCTATCGGCGCAGGGTGTTACAACTTATGGTGCAGTTACAGGACACGGCACCGGAACCATCCGAAAGAAAGGCAAAAACGGACAATCAATCCAATGGGGAGGTGCCTTCACTCCTGATCGAGGAGGAGCAACTTGATATGCCGCCAGCTATGGACTCCTCCCAAGAGGAACGCGGTCGAGCCTCAACCTCATTGAGAACAAGTGGGATCATTTACGCCCTGGGCGGATTGATCTTTGCCCTCGTGTTCGCTGCGGTCTGGATGATTAGCAAAGGTGGAGGGTTTTTCTTCGGCCGTTTTCTTTTTCTTGTCGCCTGCTATCTCTTTCCGGCCGTATTGGCCGTGAATATGGCCACAGCAACGAACAAACGGGAGGTTCTTTCCATTGTCGGCGCGTACGGTGTCGTTATGCTGACCGTTATCTGGTTTACCCTATCGCGAAATCCTGATCTACCGCTTATTCAACCTCTGCAATTTTGGTTAATCGCCAATACACCAGGAACAGTGCTGCTCTTCATTTTTCACCACTCTCGCATTCGCTCGGTCAGCCCCATGATGCTCGGGTTCATGACGGCCGGAATGGCCGGCGCTTTCCTCCTAGTCGAGATGGTTAGCCTTAACCAGAACTCCCTCCAATTTCTTGTAAAAATCGGAGGAATAGTAGGTATCACCGGGAGACCCCTTTTACTGCTCATCGAATTGACAGGATTCATTGCTCTGGGATTTTTCGGATGGAGATTTCTTCTCTGGCTCGGCAAGCGTTACCGGGCTAAACGGTTGAGTGATCAATCCATAACTATTGATGCATTGTTCCTCTTTTTCGCGATCGTTAATTCATTTATTTTAGTATTTGATGGTTGGCAGTGGATTCTTACCGGGCCACTTGCCTTTGCAGCGTATAAGACAACCACCATCGCCGGGTTTCGGATGATGGCGAGATCGAGCGAGGGTTCTGCCGGTGCGCCGATGCTCCTTTTGCTGCGGGTGTTTGCGCTGGGACGACGAAGCGAGCGTTTTTTCGACGCTTTCTCGAAAAAATGGCGCTATCATGGCAGCATTATTCTGATTTCCGGCCCCGACCTGATGACGAAAACCGTCGAGCCCCACGAAATTCTCGATTTTGTCAGTGGCCGACTGGCGCAACAGTTTGTGAAGAACACGGACGATTTGGAGCGCCAGATTGCCGCGCTGGACAGGCGGCCCGATCCCGACGGGCGCTTTCGGGTCAACGAATTCTTTTGTCATGCCGACACCTGGCAAATGACCATGCGGCGACTGGCGAATGAATGCAAGGCCATCCTCATGGATCTACGGGGCTTTACTCAAGAAAATCAGGGCTGCCTCTACGAATTGGAACAACTCCTGCTGTATGTGGACTTGGGACGTGTCGTCTTTCTTGTGGACAGCACCACGGACCGCGTCTTTCTTGAGGAAACCCTGCACCTCTTATGGCTGCGGGTTGACCGCACGTCACCCAACCGGGCATCTTCCTCGCCGACGGTTCGTCTTTTCCCGGTGATGGGTCAACAACGACAAGCCATGAATCGTTTACAGACCATGCTGCTCGAAGCACAAACCGCAGCCTGACCGGTCAAGCCGTGCAGGTCCACGCCTGCACCCTGCCTGACAGAGCGCGGCGGGTTTGACGCCACCCGTCAACAACCAACACAAAAAAGGAGTTTTACCATGAACGTCCTCGCCATCAACGGCAGCCCGAGGAAGAAATGGAACACCGCCACCCTGCTGGAAAAGGCGCTCGAAGGGGCGGCCGCCCAGGGAGCAACAACCGAGCTGGTCCATCTGTACGACCTGAACTACAAGGGCTGCACCAGCTGTTTTGCCTGCAAAATGATCGATGGACCGAGTAACGGCCGTTGCGCCATGCAGGACGAACTGCGCCCCGTTCTGGAAAAAATCGAGACCGAGGTCGATGCCCTGATTCTGGGATCGCCGATCTATTTCGGCCAGATGACCGGCGAGATGCGCTCCTTCCTCGAACGGTTGCTCTTTGCACCGCTCGTCTACAGTCAACCGCCCCGTTCGGTCTTCCCGCGCACGATCAAGACGGCGGTCATCTACACCATGAATGTCGGCGAAGAAGTCAGCAAGCAGGTCGGCTACGAGGTCATGTTCAACTCCACCAAGGCCTCGATGAGCCGGAATTTCGGCATTGAGGCCGAAACCTTGTGTTGCTTTGACACCTATCAGTTTGCCGACTATACCAAGGTGGTCATGGAATACATGGATCCGGTCAAGAAGGCTGCGCGCCGGGCCGAGGTCTTTCCCCACGATTGCCAGAAGGCCTTTGTCTTGGGCGAGCGGCTGGCAAGCTAGCCCTGACACATCCCGACCGGGTTTGCTTGTGGCTTAGCCGTTGCAACTCTCGTCTTGAGGATGTTATCTGCAATAAGAATGATAAGTAAGTTACTGGCACCCTTAATGGCATCGGCGTCCTGCGCGCCCTTACGCCATCAGCGCCGTTGAACGGCGTGTGAGATTTACTCTTGGATATACGCACGATTATTCTGGCTCTCGCCATCGGCAACCTCGTCTTTGGCATAGTGCTCATCCTGTTCCAACTGCGCCAGGAGCACTCCCTGCGCAATCCTTTCTGGCCCGCCGCCAAGTTCTTGCAGTGTGGAGGATGGTTGTTGCTCGCCGGCCGTGGTGTGCTCGCCGACAGCCTCAGTTTCACTCTGGGCAATTTCTGCCTGCTCACCGGTTTTGCCTATGAGTGCTGGGCCATCTACCGGATTTCGGACCGCCCGGTCTCAACAGCCCACCAGTTTCTCAGCATTGCCTATGCCTTATTGGGCGCCATCCTGGCCACACCCCTCACCGCCACTGGCAGACTCGCGGCCGCTTCCTTGCTCTCAACACCGCTTTTTGCCCTTTCGGCATGGGCAATGCTCAACGGCAAGCCGCAACGTTCACCGCTGCGGACCTATCTGAGTTTGAGCATCGGGCTGTTGGCCCTGGCCGCCTGCGCCCGTGGCTTCATGGCCTTGACGGCCACCGAGGTTTTCTTCCTGTTCTCCCAAAATCCCATTCAATTCATCAGCTTTTCAATCCTGTTCTACATGATGCTGGCCAACGGCTTCGGCATGCTGGTCTTGTCCAAGGAAAAGATCGACCGGCGCTTGCAGGAAGTCCTCAAGGAACAACAAGCCATTTTCGACACCCTGCCAACCGGCCTCTGCATCCTTCGCGACCGGGTCATCGTGCTGTGCAACCCGGCCATGGAGAGCATGTTCGGCTTTGCTCGGGGTACCTTGCAGGGCCAATCGGTGCGCAGCCTGTATGCCAGCGAGACGGTTTTTCAGGAATACGGGCGGACAATTTACGCTCAAATCGCCAAAACAGGCCGATTTGAAGGAGAGGTGCGGTACCAGCGCCAGAATGGCGAGCAATTTTGGGCCAAGGATCACGGCCGCACCATTATTTTCGGCGATCGCCCCGAGGCCTACACCGTGTTTTCCATCATCGACATCACGGAACAGAAAAAACAGCAGGAGCTGCTGACGCGCCAAAAAGAGGAACTTGAGACGACGCTGACCCGGGTCAAGCGTCTTGAGGGCATTATTTCCATCTGCATGTACTGCAAAAAAATCCGCACCGAGCAGGAGTCGTGGGAGCAGCTGGAAAAGTACATTACCGAAAACAGCGATGCCCTGTTCAGCCACGGCATTTGCCCCGACTGCTATGCCCGATCCCTGGCCGAATCCATCTGAATCCTGAAGCGACCGGGTTCGTTACCGCATCGGGCCGCGCGAACCGGCATCTTTCCTTTCTTTTATTAGACCGTATGCCCCTCTCAAACGCACTCATCACAGCAATCACCAGCCAACTTACAATCAACCCGCACGGCATCCACGGCCTTGGCCACTGGGCCAGGGTGTATGCAAACGGACTGAAACTGGCCGCGGCGACCGGGGCCGACACCAGGGTGGTGGAGTTATTCGCCCTGTTTCACGACAGCCGGCGGCGCAATGAAAACAGCGACCCCGAGCACGGTCCGCGCGGGGCGTTGCTGGCTGAACAGGTGCGAGGGACGTTGTTGCAGATGGACCACACTCGGTTCCATCTCCTGCTCACCGCCTGCCGCCTCCACACCATCGCCCGAACGCACGAGGAGGTGACTGTGCGAACCTGTTTCGACGCCGACCGTCTCGATCTGGCTCGTACCGGCAAAACCGTGGACCCGCACTATCTCTGCACCGAGGCGGCCAAGGACCCGAAAATCATCGCCTGGGCGACCGCCCAAAGCCTTGCCGGGATCGTGCCGGACAACATCCTCGGCCGGGCATTGCGGGCTATCAAGCCGAGGTGATATCTCGATTATAAAGCTGAAGGCAAAATTGCCTTCAGCGCAGCCAAACAACTACCGGTCAACCCTTACTCCACCCACCAATGTTCTCCAGCCATGAGCGGCCGGATGCGGCCTTCGGGAACAACAGCGGCCTGCATGGCGGTTTTCAAATCGCGCAACGGGACCTCGTAGCCGGTGTCCGCCAACTGGAAAACACGATAATGGATGGGCAGCATGGGCGGCATCCCCAAATCGTTCCATGCTTGGATCGCCTCCTCGGGGTTCATGTGGTTATAGGCCATGAACCAGCGGGGATCATAGTCGCCGATGGGCAGGGCGGCCAGGCGAAAGGATTCGAATTTCTTTTTCGCCGCTCGGAAGGTGTCGCCGCCGCCATAGCCGCTGTCGCCGGCGAAATAGATGTTGCCGCCGGGAGCGGCCAGCACAAAAACCGCCCAGAGGGCCCGGTTGCGATCAAAGGGCGTTCGCGCCGACCAATGGTGCATCGGTTCCAGATGCACCGTCAGGGATGGCGAAATGACAACGTGTTCACCCCAGTCGTGGGCCTCTACCTTGGCAGCGGCAATGTGGCCCTGAATAATGCTTTCATTGCCCAGCGGGGTGATGATCCGGGGTCGGTCGCGCTGCCAGAGCCGATCAAGGGTAGCCAGATCGAGGTGGTCGTAATGGTTGTGGCTGACCAGGACCAGGTCGATGGGCGGCAGGTCCTCAAAACGGATGCCCGGCGGATGCACTCGCTTGGGTCCGAGCCACGTGAAGGGGCTGGCCCGCTCCGACCACACCGGATCGGTGAGGATGTTCAATCCTTGGGTCTGGATGAGCAGGGTTACATGGCCAACAAAGGCAACCCTGAGCCGATCGCCCATGACCCGCTGCGGCGGTTTGTCGGTGACCGGCAACTCGCTGTAGGCGGGCCAAGGCTGGGGTTGGCGCGTTGCATACCACTTGAGCACCTGCAGCACCCCCTTGTCCATCGGCCTGCCGGGATTGAAAAATCGGGTGCCATCGAAATGGTCGGAAACCGGCCCTTGATAATATTGCGGCGCACAGGACATTTGCAGAACCAGCAGCAGAACAACCACCATGGGGATCGCGAATTTGAGCGTCATAGCTGCACGATGTAGAATGAATCGGGTTATTCATTTCTCACTAAAGCATGGCAAGCACTATAAGACCACTCGCGGAAAAGACAATTTCCCCCTTCACTCTTCTTCCCGGTTCGCTGTGGCCCTGAAAAAGGTGTAGCAGAACGTGCCGTCCGGCTGGGTGGCCCGTTCAAGATCATTGATCCCTTGGTCCCAGGCAGCCGCGTCAATCAGGCCTTGATCGATGGCCTGCTCACGTATCCCCCGGACCATGGCGATGAAGGTGTTGCGGGAAAAGCCATCGATCAGGTCCGGCCGGGAGCCATCGACATAGACCATGCGCGGCTCGACCCGGACCGTGGCAAATCCAGCTTCGACCAACAGGGGATAGAGACGGCGTCCAATCAGGCTGTCGCCGCCTAAACTCGCCTGAAGTCGCACCAGGCAATCGACCGTCATTCGCGCCTCGGCGGTCTCGGGGTGGCAGTAAAAGGAGCCGTGGTCGCCTTCAATCACGGTGATCGTGCCCCCTGGTTTGAGCAGCGGCCGGAGTGCCCGCAGCCCGCCCGCCGGATCGGCGAGGTGCTCGAGGACAAAACAGACGAAGAGGTGGTCAAACTCCCGCTCGGCAAAGGGTGGAGCGAAAATGTCGCCCTGCCGGAAGCGTACATTGGTCAGCCCTTGGGCGGCAACAGCCTGTTCGGCCGTGCGCAGTGAAACAACGGAACAATCCAGCGATACAAACCGGGCCTGCGGGTTGGCCGCGGCAAGCACCACGGTCTGACAACCAGTGCCACAGCCCGCCTCCAGCACGGTCGAGCCCTGGGGATAGCGCAAATCGCCGTAGAGCATCCCGGCCAGGGTAGTGGCCTGATCCTTTAATCGCTGGGCTTCCTGTGGTGAATAGCCGTGCACATACTTTCCCATAATCGCCTCCTGGTTTACGTTTGGACGGCGACTCTACAATGAAAAGTCTTCAGGTGTCTTGTACGGAATTGCGGAGTTGACCGGGCGTGTAGCCCAAAATGCGTTTGAAGGTTTTGGTGAGATGACTCTGGTCGGCAAAGCCGGTTTGCGCGGCCGCATCGGCGATGGGTAGCCCAAGGCGGAGTAGTTCCCTGGCCTTGCGGGTCCGCAACTGCATCAGCCAGGAGTGCGGGGTGAGTCCGGTCTGCCGGGAAAAGACGCGGATAAAATGATAGGGACTGAGACAGGCGATCCCTGCCAGGGTCGCAACGGTAACATCCTCGGCGCAGTGGGCGTCGAGATATTCGATTACCCGGCAGATAGACGGCTGTTCATTGCCCGCGCGGCCAATGGCTGGCGGCGCATAGGTATGGCGGCTAATCAGCCGGGAAAACATCGCCAGCGCAATCGATTCCTTTTCCAGCCGGGCCACCTTCTGGTGGCAGAGTAGCCCATGCACCTGCTGGATCTGCCTGGCAAGCTCAGGATCGTCAATCACCCCGTCGGTGAAAAAGGGCAAGGAGATCGGAAGCCCAAAGATATCCTGACTCATCCGTTGCAGAAAGTCCGCGGAAAAGTAGAACATCCGGTAGGTCCACCCCTGCTCGCCAGCTGCCTGCCCGGTATGGACCTCGTCGGGATTGACGGTGTTGATCCGGCCCGCCGGGGCTACCACGTTCTCGCCCCGGTAGTAAAAACTGAGCGCCCCCTGCTCAATCACCCCAACCCCGTAGCCGTCGTGACTGTGCCTGGGGAAGGTCTGATTACGGAAACTGGCCTGCATTAACTGGAGCCCAGGCATCTCCACCAGATGCATGGTCCCCTGCTCCCTTTGTACCAGCCCTTCCGCATTCTCTTCCATTCCTTCACTCCGATCGCTCAATGCACCCTTTCCGTGGAATGCAACCACTTGTCATCACTTTCCTGGAGAAGCGAGGAGGAGATGGCCTCGCGAAGCCCAAGGCCGCGGGTTGTTCGATGGTCCAGCTGTTGCGGGCATGTTAAAAACATGATATCTTTAATTTCCCGATCCTTTCCCTTAGAGAGACCGTGGGCGGCACATTCTATTTCTTGTACAGACCGACTTCGATCACCGTGAATACACACGATACCATAGATATATTTCCTATCCATTTTATCTTTATTTTTACCCCATTGCCCCCTATTCATTCATGGGCTTAACATTATTCAATAATTAAACAATAATCCGATTATTATTCGAATATTGATAACTGATGAGTACCCATCTTTCAACACCTGAAAACAGCCAAATCGAGGAGCATTCCACCTCTATTGAAAGACGAGCCGTCCATTCTGATCGCAGAAAAAAAAATGACCGGCGATCCTTGCAGGAAAGACGTCATGACTACCGGTTGGCTCCAGTAAAACACCCCAGCAAGCTAAAAGAATGGCTCCGGTCGCTTGTCCATCCTCGATTAGGCGTCGACCGCAGAAAAAATACAGATCGCCGACATACTACCGATAGACGCCTGCAAGGCCCCACTTCACTCCTTACCCAGGAAGAATTAAAAGATCTCCTTTCTTGAAAATCCATATTAACCATACGCAATATAAAGACAAAATATCCAATACCACGAAAGAACACCTGAGCGAGGAACTCTGAAATGCACCTGCGCTTCTTCCTTTCGTCACCAGGAGATGTCCCCGACGAACGCACTTTTGCGCGCCAAGTAATCGAGCAGGAATTGCCAAAAGACCCGTTGCTGCGCGGTCAAATCACCTGTGAGGCGATGAGCTGGGACGACCCGAACGCGCCGGTTGCGATGCCGGCCGCCCTGACGCCGCAGGAGGCCGTCAATCAGGGCCTAGCCAAGCCGTCTGAGTGCGACGCGGTCATCGTCATTCTGTGGTCGCGCCTCGGAACCCCTCTTCCGGACACATACAAGAAGCCTGATGGTAGTCCATATCTCTCAGGAACCGAGTGGGAGTACGAAAATGCGATCACTGCAAAGCCCCAGCCGCACATTCTCGTCTACCGGCGCAAGGCCAAGGTCGTTTTCGATCCCACCGACCAGGAATTCGACAGCAAGGTTCAGCAGTTCAGAAGAGTAGAACATTTTTTTGGCCAGTTTCGTCGCGCAGACGGTTCGTTGACAGGTGGTTTTGCGGAGTACGAAACGCCGCAAGAGTTCCGTGACCGGCTGCGGCTCGATCTCCGGACCTTCATCGAGCACCGTCTCAACGCCCAGAAGACTGGAGAACGCCCTGCCAAAATCAAGGCTCCCCCGCCCTACAGCGTCATCGCCACGGCCCTGAACGCGGGCCAGGTTGTTCCTATCATCGGAACAGCTGTCAGCAATTGCGGGCGCACCGCAGGCGCCCGCTGGAACCCGGAGGCTCCCGAGTTCCTGCCCAGCGGCGTGGAACTGTCGAATTTTCTGGCCCAAGATGCCGGTTTCCCCTCCAAGGAAGAAAACAATCACCTCTCAGAAGTCGCTTCCTATTACGAGGCCTTCCAGACGCGGGCCACCCTCCGCGAACGGCTGCGGCAAGTCCTCGGCTCAGAAGCCATCGCCAACGCCGCCATTCCATCCCTCTACCGTTTTCTGGCGGAAATCACCAAACCACTGCTGATCGTCACCGCCAATTACGACGCTCAGATCGAGCGTGCCTTTCGCGCCGCCGGAAAGCCATACGATCTGGTGGTCTATCCCGCCGACCGCAAGGATCTTGCCAACGCCATTCTCTGGTGGCCGCACGGCGCGACCGTACCAGAAGCGCCCGCACCCAATGCCTTGGATATTGATCTCGCGACCACCAGCGTCATCTTCAAGATGCACGGTTCGATTCTGCCCCAGACGGACGAGTGGGACAGCTTTGTCATCACCGAAATGGATTATGTCGAGTTCCTCTCGCGCATTGCGAGCAAGTCAGCCATTCCTTCCCTCTTCTCGACGCACTGTCGCGATCGCAGCCTTTTGTTCCTCGGTTATAGCCTGCATGACTGGAACTTCCGCACCATCCTGCGCAGCCTGAACCGCTTTTTCGCCAAGCGGTCCGCCGCCGATGACGAGGACGAGATCCCCTCGTGGGCTATAGATGAGGAATTCTCGGAGCTTGAAATCAAGTTCTGGCAGAAGCGCGGCGTATATCCCTATGCCGTCAGCATCGACGAATTCGTTGAGACGTTGCGCGCGAGGATGACGAAATGACCGTTCATGATGAGCCCCAAAGACTTTGCCCCTATGTTGGTCTTCAGCCATTCGAAGAGGCTGACCGCGAATTCTTCTTTGGCCGGGAGCGTGATCAGCGGATCATTATTTCCAATCTGCTGTCCTCACCCCTGACGATTCTGTATGGCGCAAGCGGTGTCGGCAAGAGTTCGGTCCTCATGGCGGGCGTTATTCCGCAGTTGCGCCGGGAGCGGCCGAAAACCCCGGTCGTCATTTTCCGCGACTGGGCCAGCAGCGACTTCCAGACTGCGCTCACTCGTGCCTGCATCGACGCGGTATGGAAACTCGATGTCGATCAACCCAAACCTGCGGAATCCCTGCCCTTCGATGAAGTGCTGCGGGCCTGCGCCGAGGCGGCCCATGAGACCCTCCTGGTCATCTTGGACCAGTTCGAGGAGTACTTCCTCTATCACCCGAAATCAACCGATCCAAGCTCATTCGAGGCCCAGTTCGCGCGCGCCGTGAACCGCGACGATGTCGATGTCGGCTTCCTCCTGGCGTTGCGCGACGATGGCCTGTCCAAGCTTGATCGATTTCAGGAACGCATTCCCAACCTGCTGAGCAACCGTCTCATCCTGAAGCATCTTGACGCAGCCGGGGCCGCGGTGGCGATCCGTCGACCTTTGGAGGTCTGGAACAGCAAGCACGCGGCAGACGGGCCGCCCATGCAAATCGAGGATGAGCTGGTCGATGAATTGATCCGGCAGGTCCAGAGCGGCCAGGTTGCCGCCAAACGCCATGGCGGCAGCGGCACTTCGCCCTCGGAAGACGAGGCTGTCGAAGCTCCCTTTCTCCAACTGGTCATGGTCCGTCTCTGGGCTGAGGAGACGAACGCGGGTTCGAACGCCCTGCGTCGCGAAACCATGGATCGTCTCAAAGGCGCCAAGGAAATTGTCCGCACCCATCTCGACGACGTCATGTCCCGGCTCGAAGCAGCCTGCCAGGCTGTCTGCGCCAGCTTTTTCGATCGCCTGGTCACCCCGACCGGGAGCAAGGTGGCATGCAGCGGGGTGGACCTCGGCCGCTGGGCAGGGGACCTCGCCCCAAGGGTGCCGGCCGTTTTAGAGGCGCTTTCCCGGGACCGCATCCTGCGCACGGTTTCGGCGGCGCCCGATAATCCGGATGAGACCCGGTACGAAATCTATCACGATGTGCTCGCTCCCGCCATTCTCGACTGGCAGCGCCGCTATGTCGATGACCAGAAGCGGGCCCGTGCCGTCAAAGAGGCCCGAGAACAGGCGGGAAGACGTGCCCTTCGCCGGTGGCTCTTCGCGTTGACAACAATGACCCTGATCGCCATCGCTGGCTGGGTCTTCGCCACCTGGGAGGGACTCCGTTCCAAAGCAAATCAGAAAGCGGCCGAATCCCTCTACACTGCGTCTTCCGATGCACGGCGAGGGCTCGATCTTGCCCTGGAAGCAGTCGAGACAACCGTGCCCTTCTGGTTGTCGCCACTAACGGCGGACAGCCTCGGCTTGCGGTCGGCGCCAGCGGCCGAGGACGCTTTGCGGCAGGTTATCCAGGCATGGCGGCTCGAATGGACGCTGCCGACTGACAACTGGGTGTCCGACATCGCCTTCAGCCCTGATGGCCGCGAGCTTGCTACCGCCGGCAGGGACAAGAACGTCAGGATCTGGGATATCTCGACCGGATATCCGCGCGCAAAACAACCCGTCTTATCGCATAGCGAGTGGGTTCGCGACGTTGCTTTTCTCCCGCAGCAAAACCGGCTGGTAACCGTTGCGAACGACACCGCGTACCTCTGGACCCTCGACGACCCAAAAGCACCGCTTTGCTCTTTTATCCAGGGGAGCCCCATTTACGGCGCCTTTGCCGTCAGCCGGGATGGCAGTCTCCTGGCCACTGCCGGTAACGGCAATCGCAAAGCGCGTATGATCAAGGTGTGGGACCTCACCCGTCTCAGCGCAAAGCCTGAACCGGTAACCACCATCGACGTGGCCGGTGCATGGGTCATGGGCCTCGCATTCAGTCCCGACGGTTCCAGCCTGGCAACTGCTTGCGTGCAACAAGGCGGAGGTGACCAGACATCGACGTCGGTTGTCTGGAACATCAAGACCGGCAAAGAGATTCTGCGCGTCCCCATTAACATTGCCAGCGATGCCGTGGCGTTCACGCCGGACGGACAATCGCTGGTGACCGCCAGCCGTGACAGTTGGGTACGGGTGTGGCAACCGGCCATGGATACCCTGGAGCGACTTGTCACAAAAAACAACGAACCGAGTGCGCCAGAGGATAAGGTCTCTTCGCAAGGGCTCGCGGATATCCGCTGGTCCGAACGCATCCTCGCTGGCCATAGTGATCGCGTCCGCAATATTGCCACCAGCCCCGATGGCAGGCGCATCGCCAGCGCCAGCGGCGATAACACGGCAAAGATTTGGGACACCGCGACAGGCGAAAACCTCCTTACCCTGGTAGGTCACGAAGGTTTCGTGGAGGCCGTCAAGTTCAGCCCCGACGGTCATCATGTTGCCACCGCCAGTCGTGACAAAACCGTGAAGTTCTGGAATATCGAAGGACACACAACAGCTGTCACGAGTATTGCGTTCAGTCCCGATGGGAAAACCCTGGCCACGGGCAGTGTCGATCGGACGGCCAAACTATGGGATCTCTCCAAGGGCGCACCCCGCTTGCGGCACACCCTGCGAGGTCACACGGACCAGGTCTACCACCTCGCTTTCAACCCGGCGGGTACCCTGCTGGCTACCGCCGGCTTTGACAACGACCTCACCCTCTGGAATGTCGACACAGGCAGAGCGGTCGTCACCTTGAAGAACCATGCAGATCAGCTCAGGGGAGTGGGGTTCAGTGCCGACGGCAAACACCTGGCCAGCGCGGGTGCCGACGGCGCCATCTGGCTGTACAACCTCGAAAGTCCAAACATCCAAAACACGGCGCGCCCCATGCCCCACAACAGCGAGAAACCGACGACCCAGGCCTCCGCCCTTGTTTTCCACCCGCAGCGAGGCCAGTGGGCGACCGGGGGGTGGGATGGCAAGCTGCAGCTGTGGGATGTTGCCGGAAAAAATATCGGCACGATTGACCTGGCGGATGACGAGAGTGAGCGCTCTAAGCGCATCACCGACATCGCCTTTAGCCCTGACGGGAAGGTCATCGCCGCCCTCGCGCGCCGCTTTGTGTATTTGTGGCCGGTGGAAGCCTTCGAGCGGCCGCATTCCAAACCCAACGCAACCCTCATCATGGAAGATGTCGGGTATTGCGGTGCGCTTGCTTATAGCCGCGACGGCGGGCAGCTCGCCGTTGCCTGCAACGACGCCTCGGTCCGGATTTACGACACCGCCAAGAACACGCTCGTAAAAACGATCACTGTCCATAAAAATGCCGTGACCGCTGTGGCGTTCAGCCCGGATGGAACCAAGCTGGCGACCGCCAGTCTCGACAAGACGTTCCAGGTATCGCCTTTGGGGTTCGCCGAGTTATACAAGGAGGCCAAGCGTCTACGGGCTACGACCTCCGGCGAGAAGCCGTAAACGCCTTCACGCCGCCCCTCCTGCCCTGGCATTGCGGAAGAGCGCATGCTCGCGCTCCTTCCCATACTGTCCTTCATTGTCGTACCATTGCCCACTGCTCCACTGCCCGCTGCCTTGGCGCTCTCCTGTGGCAACAGCGCCAGAATTATTTTCTCTGCTTACCGCCCAAACACACCAGATTTGTTTTGATTATTTCATATTGGTGCTTTACTCTCACCGCACCCCCCTTTTGTTCTCCCTGAAGTTAGATCGACCTTTCATCTGGCACGTTGCCAGTTGATTTTCTCTCAACTTTTGCAAGGAGATCTGCAATGCCGTCCACCCCTCCCGCTCAGAAAGCGCTGTACAAACCCACGCACAAGGTTCGCTTCGTCACCGCCGCCTCGCTGTTCGATGGCCACGATGCCACCATCAATATCATGCGCCGCATTCTCCAGTCCACCGGGACAGAAGTCATTCATCTAGGCCACAACCGTTCGGTGCAGGAGATTGTCAACGCCGCGCTCCAGGAAGATGCGCATGGTATCGCGATCACCTCCTATCAGGGAGGCCATGTCGAATTTTTCAAGTACATGATTGACCTGCTCAAAGCGGGCGGCGGCGACAACATAAAGGTGTTCGGCGGCGGCGGGGGCGTGATCGTGCCCGAGGAACTGAGCGAGCTGCACGGCTACGGAGTGAGCCGTATTTACACCCCGGAAGACGGCCAGCGAATGGGTTTGCAGGGGATGATCAACGAGGTGGTCGAGATGGCGGACGTCGATCTGCCCCCGCTCCCCGCCAATACGGCCGAAGAAGTGCTCGAACTGTTGCCAGGCGGCAACCGCCGGCTGCTGGCCCGGACCATCACCGGCCTGGAAAACGGCGAATTTCCCGAAACACTGCGACAGGCAATAGTGGAAGCCGCCGCCGAACGCCGGACGCCGGTGCTTGGCATTACCGGGACCGGCGGCGCGGGCAAGTCCTCGCTCACCGACGAACTGGTCCGCCGCTTGCGCCTCGACCAGGAGGATGCACTTAAGCTGGCGATCATCAGCATCGACCCCTCGCGCAAGCGCACCGGCGGCGCCCTGCTCGGCGACCGCATCCGCATGAACGCCATCGAGCACCCCAACATCTACATGCGCTCGCTGGCCACCCGGGAAACCGGTTCGGAAATCTCCGCCGCCCTGCCCGAGGTGATCGCCGCATGCAAGCTGTCCGGATTCGACCTGATCATCGTTGAGACTTCGGGCATCGGCCAGGGCAATGCCGCCATTGTGCCCTATGTCGATGTCTCCCTCTATGTGATGACCCCGGAATTCGGGGCAGCCTCGCAGTTGGAAAAAATCGACATGCTCGATTTCGCCCATTTCGTGGCGATTAACAAATTCGACCGCAGCGGCGCCGAGGATGCCCTGCGCGACGTGCGCAAGCAATACCAACGCAACCACGAGGCCTTTGGCTCGCCGGTGGAGAGCATGCCGGTCTTCCCCACCATCGCCGCCCGTTTCAATGATGAAGGGGTGACCGCACTCTTTCAGGCCATGGTGCCGACCCTGCGGGAACTGGGGCTTGCGCTCAAACCAGGCCGCTTGCCGCAGGTTGCGATTCCCAAATCGGCCAGCGACCGGGCCATCGTGCCGGCGGAACGCACCCGCTACCTGGCCGAAATCGCCGATTGCGTGCGGGGATACCATTCCCATGTCGAGACCCAGGTGAAAAAAGCCCGCGAACGCCAGTCCCTGGAAGCAGCCAAAGGCCTGTTTTCGATCTGCGGCAAGCCGGTAGCCAGCTTTGATGAACTGCTCGACTCGAAGGAGGACGAACTCGACCCTCAGGCCAAGAAAATGCTCGACCGCTGGCCGGAGCTGGTCAAGCAGTATGCGGGAGACGAGCATGTGGTCACCATCCGCGACAAAAAAATCCGCACCCAGTTAACCCGCACCTCGCTCTCCGGCTCCACCATCCGCAAAGTCTACCTGCCGCGCTACCACGATGAGGGCGAGATCCTGCGCTTTCTGATGAGGGAAAACGTCCCCGGTTTCTTCCCCTACACCGCTGGCGTCTTCCCCTTCAAGCGCGAGAACGAGGACCCCACCCGGATGTTTGCGGGCGAGGGCGATGCCTTCCGCACCAACCGCCGCTTCAAGCAGGTCAGCGAGGGCATGCCGGCGCATCGCCTCTCCACCGCCTTTGACTCGGTGACCCTCTACGGCTGCGATCCGGACGAAAGGCCGGACATCTACGGCAAGATCGGCAACTCGGGCGTTTCCATCGCCACCTTGGATGACATGAAGGTCTTGTACAGCGGCTTTGACCTCTGCGCTCCGACCACTTCGGTCTCGATGACCATCAATGGCCCGGCACCGATCATTCTGGCCTGCTTCTTCAACACCGCCTTGGATCAGCAAATCGATCAGTTTGTCGCTGCCAACGGCCGCCAGCCCACAGTGGAGGAAACGGCGGAAATCCGTTGCCGGGTCTTCTCCACGGTGCGCGGCACGGTCCAGGCCGATATTCTCAAGGAAGATCAGGGCCAGAACACCTGCATCTTCTCCACCGAGTTCGCCCTCAAGATGATGGGCGATATCCAGGAGTATTTTGTTGCCCACCAGGTACGCAATTTTTATTCGGTCTCCATCTCCGGCTATCATATCGCCGAGGCCGGGGCCAACCCGATCTCGCAGCTGGCCTTCACCCTGGCCAATGGCTTCACCTACGTCGAGGCGTATCTGGCGCGCGGCATGCACATCGACGATTTTGCCCCCAACCTCAGCTTCTTCTTCTCCAACGGCATGGAACCCGAATATTCGGTGATTGGCCGGGTGGCCCGCCGCATCTGGGCGGTGGCCATGAAAAACAAGTACAATGGCAACGAGCGGTCGCAAAAGCTGAAGTATCATATCCAGACCTCGGGCCGCACCCTGCACGCCCAGGAGATGGCCTTCAACGACATCCGCACCACCCTCCAGGCCCTGATCGCCATCTACGACAACTGCAACAGCCTCCATACCAACGCCTACGACGAGGCGATCACCACCCCGACCGAGGAATCGGTGCGGCGGGCCATGGCCATTCAGTTGATCATCAACCGCGAATGGGGTCTGGCCATGAATGAGAATCCCAACCAGGGGGCTTTTCTCATCGAGGAATTGACCGATCTGGTCGAGGAGGCGGTGTTGAAGGAGTTCGAGGCCATTGCCTCGCGGGGAGGGGTGCTGGGCGCCATGGAGACCGGCTACCAGCGCAGCAAGATTCAGGAGGAATCGCTCTACTACGAGCACAAGAAGCACGACGGCTCCTACCCGATCATCGGGGTCAACACCTTCCGCAATCCCAAGGGCGAGACCCCGATCGAGATCGAACTGGCCCGGTCCACCGAAGAGGAAAAACAGTCGCAGATCAAGCGGCTGCGCGACTTTCAGGCACAAAACAAGGAGGCAGCCGGACCAATGCTGGAGCGGCTCCGGCAGACGGTGATCAACAACGGTAATGTCTTTGCCGACCTGATCGATGCGGTGCGCGTCTGCTCGCTCGGCCAGATTACCGAGGCCCTCTACGAGGTGGGCGGCCAGTACCGGCGTTCGATGTAAGCAAAGCCAACTTCATTTTTCTCACCTTGAGGGGTTGCTTTGCAAGGTGAGACATCCCCACAGGCTAAAAACGGCAAGGCGGTCCTTCTGCGGACCGCCTTGTTTTATTCCGCCAGGGGCGAGGTGACCTCATCCACCAGGGCAAAAATCGAACGGTAGGGGATGTGACCGTGGAGGGTCAACCCGATCTCGCAGGTCTTGCTGGTGGAGTAACCGGCCTCACAGCCGTGCACTTGGTCAGCCAGGCCATGGAGGGCCGATTCGTTCAGCTCCGGGAAGTTGAACCCCCGGTCGCCGGCAAAACCGCAGCAGAAAATATTTTCCGGCACCACCACCTCGGTAGCACACAGCAGGGCCAATTCCTTGAGTTTGACATCCAGGCCCATCTTGCGGGTGCTGCACGTGGCATGGAGGGCGATTTTTGTTTGCTTACGGTTGAATTG
>JGI24728J21555_1000335_pt1 | contig 26190 bp, 39 predicted proteins | sample EPASupsiteSAE305_FD_21555 | JGI IMG/M metagenome (IMG submission 21555) | reverse complement strand
CTGGGCTATCACGATGGGCTGATGCTCGCTCACAAGCCTGTCTATCTCCCCTTTGATGGTGTTCTTGGGTGCTTTAGTCGGCATAGGCAACCCTCCCAGCAAGTGCGGCTTTCTCCAGAATGTGGTTGTCTGCCTGGTATTGGGTTTGAAGCTCCTCGATGGTCAGTGCATCTGCCAGGTCGGCCAGAACCGCGGCATAGCCCTCAAAACTCTCCTGAAGGGCATTGTCGGCAAGCTGGTAGCCGAATAGAAACTCCTCGAGATAGAAGTCCCTGAGCATGTAGCCCAGAGCCAGGAAATCGACGGCCGCTTTGATGACGGCGTGGGCGATGTGGTGCTTGGCGAATGAAAGCAGATAGCCCGTTGAGAAGCGTGAGTCGTCGTCAGTGAGAAGGTGCTGTTTGGCTACAAGCTCGATCTCGCCTTGCTCCCCTGTATCCCGGATAAAACGCATGGTGATGTAGATGCGCTCGCCTTCGGTCTGGACGTTGTTTGTGAGAAAGTCTTCGTAGCTCTTGATAGTGTTCTTTTCTTCTTGAGTCATGTTTTTGGTCTCCGGTTGTTCTGGTCTGTTATTGCAGGATGTCTACCCCTGTTACTTCGTAGTCTGTGTCAATAGTCAGTGGATGGGAAATCCATTGTCTATAGTGGATGCGCACAAAATGTCCTTCGGATGCATCAACTCGCTTCATCATCTCGGGGTCGAGGGAAGAGAAGCGCCATGTTGGCAAGTCCTGTGTGTATTGGGCGGGTGTTGCGGTGGTGAGCATCAAAGCCTCGTAGCTCTTAAACATGCCCCCTTTATAGCTGGTCTTGGTGACATAGCCTGTTCGTGTTCCTTCCGCAAAGTCTGAACCGATGCCGTTTTTATCTACCAGAAACCCGAGAATAAGCAGGGCGGGCAAAGATGCAAATAAGATGGCATCCAGGCGTGAGCGAAACTCCTTGTTGCGTCTGTCTGAATTAAGAAGCATGTTCATGACATAGAGCGTTGCGAATATAAGTAAGATGATGGCCGTCATTGTTATTCTCCGTTGTTATAGCCTTATCTTACGAAATCATTTGCAATAATCAATAGTTAAAGGTCAACTATCCGATAGACGGTTGACTTTTGGATAAATGGTGAGAGTTGACAAGAAAGATAAAGCTGTTATGGTATGAGTGCAGTAATAATGGAAAGATTGGTCTCCTTCTATTGTTATGAGAAAACCGCTCCGATTCCCTGAGCGGTTTTTCTTTATTTGTGCTCCTGCTTCTTCTTACTAGCAAGGTAGGCTCGCTCAAGTGCCCCTCGAATCTGGTATTTGACGTAAGGGGATGGCACTGGCTTATGGGTTGTTGGTTTAGTTCCTGAGATAGTTGGTTTCATAGTCTTATCTCAGGTAGAGAGCTACTAGGCTGGCAATGATGAGAGCGGGCCCGATGCTCTTGTTCAGTAAGTGGTCAATCTTTTTCATGGTTGGTCTCCGTTGTTGTTATGGGCAAATATCAAAGTTGATGAGCAATCTTCTCTTCAAGGGGCTGATTGGCTTGCTCTTTTTTCTTTCTGGTCAACTGGCGAACATTCGCTTCGAGTTTGGCCCTCAGATTTGGTGTGTTTGCGTGCCTTAATTCCTCGTCTGATTGTATGAACTTGGATCGTGCCCGTAAGACAAATGGATTGAAGAGTGGATTAACGAAGAATTGGAGACATAAGGATGCCAAGCCAAGAATCAAATAAAGCGTAGCGGACTGTTTCGTATTTGCTGCCACGAACAAGGCATGACCGAAAAGGACGCCGGTCACAACAGATACGATGAACGCGGTAGCACCAAAGAATACAGTAAAATTTTTGTAGCGTTTTTGGGCTTGGTTCAATGCATATCGTTTGATACTCAATGCATCATAGTGCTCGACAACAATCTCTTTAATTGAGGTCTCGGGTAAGTGCTCGCTTGCTTTGCTGAGATAGAGTGCTTCCTCTATCTCAACCAGGTTGGGCTTGTGATAGTGCCTCTCGTAGTCGTTGGATTGGAAGTTCAGAACTTCAGTTGTGATGTCGTATTCTTTTTCGATCATGGTTGGTCTCCATTGTTGTTGTTATGGTGGCTCGTTCTTTTGATGGTGAGCCAGGCCGGATTCTTGTGTTGGGTTAGAGGATGGCTGCAAGCTCGTTTTCGTACTCTGAATAGTCAGCGGTGTATGAGTCATAGGCAGACTGGCATACTTGCTTGATAGTCATGTCATGGTTGAACTGTTCTTGTTGAGCGTTCCATCTGAAGGATTTTACGAAAAAGTCGAATTTGTCGGCGTCAAAGTCTTCACCTTCAACCTTGCGAGCATTTTCTTCCAGTGCCCAAATAAAGCAGTTGTAGCTTGCTACATAGTCATAAGTGCTGAAAGCAACATAGTTTTTGGCGTGTTTCCATAAAGTATTGAAAGATGCATATTTTTTCATGGCGGTCTCCTTTGTTTGTTTTGGTCATATCTCTATCTTACGAAAAATAAACTCATAATCAATAGATGAGTGTTAACTATCGGACGAACGGTTGACTTGTAGATGAGTGGTAAGGGCTGATTGATGACAGGCAAAAACCATCTTGTTGAAAAGGCTGGTTCCGTGGTCGTAGCCACGGGCTATCTGTATGCCTGCCTATCTCAATAGGCAACTCGTGATTGGTGGGGGGATTGATTTGGCGCGAAGCCTGAGAGCCTGGAAGGCGGCCCTGCCAGGGCAATTTCCCAACGGGAATAGGGTTGATGGGTTTATCGAAGGGTCGGCCAGCAGAGGGTGTGAAAAAGCCCATCGGGTGACGGGCTGTGTCTCATATCTTCACGATGGCGAGTTCTTCTTGAGATCGAGAAGCACTTGAATGTGCCATTCCAGTTCGTCCATCACCTGTTCAAGGGTTGGACTTTCCAGAACTAATCCTTGGACGTCTGGACTGGTTGCGATGAATCGGGACACTTCATAGTCGAACGCTAAATCCACGCGGACAGAGTATTTTGTAACGATGCATTGCCCTAGCTTTGCGAGGGTTCCTGGTTGAGAGTTATGGTTGGCTGTTGTCATGATGATTCTCCTTTATTGTTTTATTGGTAGCCCGTATCTGGTGGGCCAGTCCGTATTGTTTAGTCCAGGTATTGAATCCCTATGCCGATGAAAGCCAGAAGCTCAGTCAGGCTGGAAAATGTGGTGTTGAAAAACTCTTCCTGCTCGATAGGCTTGACATGGCAGGATGAAACTTGACGATCAATGCCGTTGATTGTCCTGAGCGCGGTCACATTAATGTGAAGCTCATAGTAGTTGCTGGAATATCTTGTCTTGCGAAAGTAGATGTCCACCTTGTCGGATTTCAAGTGCTCGACGTGACGGCTCAGGATTTGTCTGACTTTTGATAGTTCCGATGGACTTAAACGAAAACTAGAGAGATAGGGTGCTTCGTTTTTGCCAGTGGCTTCAATCTTGATTAAAGTGAACTTTCTTGTGAAATCTATAGGGGCAGTGTCCTTCTCTCTGTCACACTGGATTGAGAAAGTATCAAAAGCTTGCTGAATGGTCTCTGGTGATGCTTGTGTATCAGTGGCGATGTAAGTGCTGCTCACTGTGAAAACAAGTCTGAAGCCTTGAAAGATACAGTAGGTGTTACCAAGTTTTTTGATAACGAACTGACCGACGATTGTCTCTTTGTTCTGATAAGTTAATTTGAGTTGTTTGTATGCTGTATCGGATTTAACTCTCATGATTGTTCCTTGCTCGTTGTTATATCTCTATCTTACGAAAAATAAAGTCATAATCAATAGTTGAGAGTAAATTTCCGACGAACGGTCAACTATCGGATAAGTGGCTGTCCATGCTGGTTGAGAAAGCGTCTTGTCTTCTTGAATGATTCGAGCGTTCCTTTTGGGATTGGCACTCCTTGTTTGGATTGGATATCAAGTGCGTAGTTGACCATCTTCTGGGTGGGCTTACGCTTACCAGAAAACTTGATGATGAGGATGATGAAAAGAGCGAAGATGATGAGGCCGGCCATGGTTGTCTCCTTATGGTTGTTGTTCTCTTCAACATAGCGTGACTTGCCCGTGCGTCAAGTTGACCGTGTTGTCAACCTGCCAGTTCTGACAGTTAGTGGGCGAAGCATGTTTGCCTGGAAAGGCGATGTCTATCCTGAAACCTCGGCTCCTGCCAGGTGATTCCAACGGGAATGTCTATCCTTTACTAAGCGGCGTGAGCTTCGTTGCCGTCAGGCTCTTTATTCAATGCTCGATGCATAATCCTGACAGTCATTTCAGATTTATCTCATTGACCTCTTGCGACTTATCTGTTCTTGACGATTGTTTGCTTGCCAAGGCTTGAACTCACATGTTAGTTATTCGTCTGAATAATGAGTTGAGGCAAGTGCATGAAGCGAAGCTATCTGAAAATCGGGGATAAGTCCTCTGCTGGTGGCACGGTGGTTGAGGGCATCCCCCTGATGACTCACCATGGCAAGGAACTGACTTTTGTCGGGGCAACCGTGGTCTGTCCTGCCTGCAAGTCCAGCGGTCAAATCGTTGCCAAGGGTCCGCGCTGGCCTGGTAACTTGATGGGAAAGCATGCGGCTCTGGAAGGCGATATCTGCTCGTGCAAGTGCTATCCGCCCCCTGTGATGATCGCCTCTCAGTCAGACATGACGATGAGCTTCGAATCGCATGAACTGGCGAGCATGGGCTTTGGCCCCTCGGGCAACTCTCTATCTGAAGATTCAGTCAGCGATAGCGAGCATTGGATTCGTTTCGCATTGAGCGATAAAGGCAGTTGTGAAGGCTTGCGCTGCCGTGCCCATTTCTCTGATGGCTCGGTTGAGGAAGGGGTGTTTGACTCAGATAACAAGATCCTCTTTTCCAGGCCTAACGCCACGCCTTGCCAGAAAGTGGATGTCGTCCTCGGCCACAATGAGGATACGGGGCAATCGGTGATGGGCAGTTTGCTTCAGGCAATGGTGGGGTAAGGATATGGCTCAAAACAATGCCCAGACGGTCGCTAACGGCTCGTTTGATACCCAGAAGACTCACGACATCAACAGTGCCATCCTGGAAGCTGCAATCGCGGACTATGAGGCTATTGCCAGTACGTTTGCAACGAATGCCATCCTCGATGACAAGGTGCGTCAGCAGTATGTGAAACACATCAAGGAAATCTCAGACCAGGTCCGTCAAGAGGTCGCTGATGGCAACATGACGGTCAAGGATGGTGCTGAGTATTGCAGTGCCTTGCGAGATAAGCTCTTCGTTGAATATCGCAAGTACACGTCGGCGGTGGGTGTTGCCAAAGCGGAAAGGCTGAAGCTCACGGCTAAGGGATTTGACTTCTACCTGAACAAGTATGCTCAGGCTCAGTTCGGCAAGAACTTTGATACCTTGACTACTGAAGAGCGCAACGCCGTCTATTACACTGTGCTCAAGAAAGCGGGTGGGGGCAATGCTGATGTCACAACCAAAGTTCGCAAGCTTCGTGTCAGTGCTCGGGTTGCCATCCTGTTCACGGCGATTCTGGCTACAGGGGAAGTGATCGGCGCCAAAGACAAGGTCAAGGAAGTCGCCCGGCAAGGTAGCATTATTGCTGGTGGCATGATCGGCGGTGGGCTTGCGGGTTTTGCCGTGTCATTTGTGTGCGGTCCTGCTGAACCTGCCTGCGCGGTTGCATTGGTGTTCATCGGCAGTAACGTTGGAGGTATGGCCGGCGAGGCTGCTAACGACATGTATCAGGAAGAGCTACCCGTGTTTATGCATTGGGCAAACGACTAAGATGCCAACACCAATTTTTCTGCTGTTGCTCGTGCTCTTTGTGAGTGCGGCCGGCATCGTCATCATCAATCTCACCGGAGACCCAGGCATTGATTATTGGGATCTGGATGGGGAAAAGAAGCCTCCAGTCTCACGGCTCGATGTCGTGCGAAGCAAGCCCATTTTCTACGGTGCTGGTGCTGTTCTGATTGGAACCTTCATCGCTTACCTGATGCTTCGCCATTAGGCTGATTGTCGACAAGCCCATCCCGTTGGGAGTCAGGGTTCCGTGGTCAAGCCACGGGCTATTCTATGTATGCCTGACGGCAACCTGGACGTGGCGGATGTGAGGCTGTGACCATGGGGTTTGAGCCATCTCAATCGGCTACCTTTTCGATGAGATCGAAGGTCTGCTTGAGATGATCATCAACCTCCTGCATCTGGGCATCCTTCAAGCTGTAGCCTGAAAAAGGCACGAAACGATTGCCACTTTTCACATAGAAGAAGACTTCCTGGCCTTCCTGCTCGCGATAAAGCGAATAATCCTTGTTGAAGATTGCGAGTGTCAGTGCGTATTCGTGCTTCAAATCTTCTAGTTGTTCTTTTGTCATCTTGGTCTCCGTATTGTTGTGGGGATAAAGTAACAACAATCGAAGAGAAGTCAAGATCAAGCGGCGAACTGGATATCAGAACAACAAACCCATCAGGTCGGGCTCATGGGTTGTTGTGAGTTATATCTTAAATTTGGGCTTGTGCTCGGGTTCATCATCTTCGGCCACTCCATACTTAGCTTCAAGGCGGGTTTGCAGAGACTGTGATTTCCTTTTGGCATGCAGATAGCTGTATGGATCGCAACTGCCTATTTCATGCTGAAGACGCTCGCTGAGGCATTCAATTTGGATGTCGCAATTGATCATGAAAGCCTTGTCGAGCAAAAAATCCTCGTCATCTCTGAGACTATCGGCCGCATACTTAAGGGCGAAACATCGATCTTCTACCAGACTTAGAACAAAATCTTCGTTGGAGCGCAACTCATCGGATGCATGTCTGAGCTTACCAGATCCATACTCATTAACCATCTGTGTGACTTTGTGTGGATCGGACCAGATTTCCTTGTTGCCAGGGTCTCGATATGAATCGATTTCATCGAGGATTGCTGGTAACTGCTCTTCGAAGTTCCACTCCTTGATATCAAAGGTTGTGAACAGAGTTGCGCCTAATGCCTTGTACTCTTCGCTGCGAGAATTCGTAGTGTAGACACTTTGAGGCTCTTCTCCGAGAAAATTGATTACGTCATAGTTTTTTTCATCCAAGTAGGGAGTCGAGACATAGACTTTCCCAAACTTATCGTGTGCTGCTTTAATGGTGTCTGCATACAAGGCAAAACCGTCTCTAACTGGATATTGGTTTGCAAGATAGGAATTGAGATCGGGATCGGATAGACGGTGAAAAGAAACTGGAAAAGTAGACTTGGAATTCTTGTTGATGTACCAATATTCAAGCACTGGAACTTTATTTAAATACATCTCCTTGTTCCAGTTTTCATCGTAGGTTGTCATCGTGCGAGTTTCTGTGTCTATTTCCTGAAACACTAGAGCCTCCTTGTCGTCTCCCTGTTCTTCTTCCGTGAACCACGTATTAGTTTTGGCATATATGGTTCCATGCATACTCTGGTAATGGAATACAAGATCATCTACATATTTGACCTCCTTTCTGGCATCCGTTAGCTTCTGGTTGTCTAGGATGAATAGCTTCTCGTTCAGATATTCAGTGACGGACTTCATCTGCTCGTCGTTCTCGGTGTAGCCAGTCACGGGGACAAACGGGTCTTTTTCCTTGGGGTCAAAGATGTAGTAGGTGAGTTCTTGCCCGTCTTGCTCTAGATAGATCGTGTGATTGCGTGCGAAAGCCCTGAGCGTTTGTAGATATTCTTGCTTGAGGTTGTCTAGCTGTTCTTCAGTCATGTTGGCTCCTGTTGTTATAGGTATAACTTAACAAAGAGCGGTGAATAGTCAAGCATGACTGGATATCAGAACAAGAAAAAGCCCATCAGATGACGGGCTTGTGTTGTGGCGGGTTGGTTAGATTTTGATTTTTGGTGCAACTTCAGTTTTCTTCTCTACTTGTTGGTTCTGGGTCAAATCAATTTTTTGCATATTGGCTTTAGCCTTCAGGTATTTGATGGGGTCATTGTCTCCAAACTCGTGTATGAGTTCATCAGGAAAATGGTCAATCGCGTCGAACTTTACTTCCAGAACCTTAGCCAGGAATGCAGGGTCGTTTTTCAGCCTGTCGCTCACATTGTTAAACTGATACTCGTAAGCCTGAACTGCTGCCAGAGAGATAGCCTCGTCGTCCTTGATCTGGACACCTTTGAAGTATTCATCGCGTGATCCATTAGGTATCGCCTGGTTGATGACATATTCCATCTGGTCTTGAGGCTCGATACCTGACTCTTTATATTGATAGGCTAACTCGTCAATAAGGTCATTCTTGCCGTATGAGTTGACGTATAGATGAGAGTCTTCAAGAGTGGAATGAACAAAGAATTCATAGTCGCCAGTGCTGTACTTTTTCCTGGCTAGTAAGGCATCGCGATCATCAGCGAAGTGGCGTTGGAAGTCCTTCATTCCATAGGTGTCCTCGGCTTGTCTCACGAAGGCTTGCAATTTCCCCCAATCAAGATGTCTGCCACCCAAAGTCTCTACTTTCCCTTCTGGGCTCATAGCAAAGAAGGTAGCCGTTGGAGCGCGGGGTGTGTCAGCCCATTCGTTGTAGTCATGGTGATGGTCGTAGTCAACATAGATTTGACCGTATTTCTTGCTGGCTTCATCGAAAACCGAAGATAGTTCCTTGATGTCTGCATCGACACTAAGATCGTGATCCGAATCAAGCTCGTCTTCTGGTGTGACTTCCACACCTTTAAAGTATTCGGTGCGTGATCCATTAGGTATTGCCTCATTGATGATGTAGTCAAGTTGGTCGCTAACGGGGCGGCCTTCTCGCTGGTAATGAAGCAACTCGTCAATGATTTCATCTCTACCAGACTCGTTCACTTTGATTTTTGCTTTGGCAAGTTCTTCGTCTACTAAGTTTGATACTTCATATTTGTCATATTGTTTCATACTGTTCTCCTGTGTGGTTGTTATTGGTTTAACTTAACAGAAGACAAGCAATAATCAAGTCAACTTCAGATATCGAATTAAAAAAGCCCGTCAGATGACGGGCTTGTGTTATGGCTTGTTGGTTAGATTTTGAGTTTTATGTGAGGTTTTTTTGTGACCTCGACTTTCTTTTCAACTTCCGGGCTTTGGCTTAACCCAATTTTTTCCATATAGGACTTGGCCTTCAGGTACTTAATGGGATTGTTGCTTCCAATCTCGTGCTGAAGCTCTTTACCCAGATGACTCACGTCAACGAACAATGGATGCTTCTGAAGCAATTCGGCCATGAGAACACAATCGTTTTTCACTTCTTTTTTGGACAGATGCATCACATTGAAGTGATAGTTCATGTCCCACTGTCCCTTGCTGGTGGCCTGCTCAGAGTAGTGGCTGTAGAGTTCAAGAATCATGTCCTTGTGCTCGCTACCAAGCAATGCAACGGCACTCTGGTTGTTCGTCTGGTGGGAGTAGACGTTGTCGCGCCCCAGAGTATCGCCTAGCGTGTTGTTTTTGTAGTTCTCCCCCGTGTGTAAGAGGCTGGTTCCCAGATGCTCGTATTTGCCAGTCTCACGGTTCTTGCCATAGCTCTGAAAGTCGTGTTCATCTCTCACATTGACACTATCCTCGGCGGCACTGTTGTAGTGACCGTGAAAATGCTTGATGTCTGTGTGAGTGGAAGAGTGATTGGCTTCAACCTTAGTCAAATCCTTTGACATGTCATGCAATTGAGCGTTGTGATATTCCTTCAGAAAATCACGTGCCTCCTTGCTGGCATGGCGATAGACTTTTTCGTCGCTTGCCCCATGATCCAGAAGATAAGTTGCAACATCATAATGGTCTCGGTCGATTGCATAAGAGAGAGCATCACCAGACTTATAAAGATTGACATCTGCACCATTTTCTACAAGCAGCTTCACCATCTCCATGTCACCATTTCCGGCCGCTGCCTTTAGGGGATAGCCACTATATGCACTGGCTTCATTGACATCGGCTCCAGATTCAATCAGGAATTTAGCAACATCGTAATGCTTGCAATATGCGGCCATATGCAATGCTCCATCTCTATCATCTTCAACATAGTATTGATGTTCCATGTATTCGGGCCAGTAGTCATCATCTTCTTCCACGTTGCGCAAGACAGCATTGTGTTTGACTAGAACTTTGACAGCTTCTAAGTCGCCTTTGGCAGAGGCAGTTTCAAGCAAATCGCCCCACTTGTAATTGACATCAGCACCCTTTGAGAGCCAGCTATCCATAGCCTGATAGTTCTTCTCTTCGAAGGCTCTCACCAAGCCATCATCAAGCTCTTTTTGAGTTAGTTTTGAGGTGTCATGTAATTGAGTGTCGTTATATTCCTTCAGAAAATCACGTGCAGCGTCTTCGTCAATAAGGTGTCCGAGAATATTTTCATCACTTGCTCCTTTATTCAGAAGATAGCTTGCAACATCATAATGCTTGCCCTTCAATGCCTCAAAAAGGGCTGGCGAGATTGGATCTGCGGGTCCGCTTTTAGCAGAGTGATTGTTTACATTCGCACCGTGGTCTACGAGTAGCTTAACCATCTCCATGTCGCCATTTCTGACCGCTGAATTGAGAGGAAATCCGCCAAATTCGCCAGACAGACATACTTCATTGACATCTGCACCGGATTCAATCAGAAATTTAGCTACATCATAGTGTTTTCTAGATATAGCAGAGTTTAATGCTCCGTCCCTATAACGTGAATATTCAGTGTCTTCAGTGATATGCAAAGAAGCATTGTGTTTAACGAAAATCTTCACGGCTTCTAAATCGCCTTTGATTGATGCATGTTCAAGAAAATATCGTCCCCCATAATTAACATCAGCACCCTTCGAGAGCCATTTTTCCATCTCGACATAGTTCTTTTTCTTTTTCTGATATTCCTTTACTAGACCACTATCAAGCTCTTCCTGACTCAGTTTAGATGCTGATTGAACTGGTGCAGGAGTTGGGGAAACTGCTTCTCGTGGCGCCCCCCAGGTTCCCAATCGTTCCCCGATACCATCCGTGTTCCATGTTTTACCTTCATCAAACTTATTGCGGTATGTGCCAGCCAGACGATTTTCCAGAATAGTGGTCAAGGTTTCTTGGGAATACTTGAGAGTTTTGCGATTGATTTCAAAGAGTTCGGGCATTTGGTCCTTTCTAATAGGCATGTCTTTTTTACTGAACCATCTGCCTCTCCACGTATTCTCATAGCCTTGAGAGCCGATTTCTACAAGCTTCTTATAGTTTGCTTTTGATACTACAGCATCGGGATTCAACGATACGGTGTAGGTGTCAGAGTCACGTTCTTTTACAGTAAAGATTCCATCATTGTTAAGTGATAGAGCCATTGCAGTGCTATGTCTCATTACCGACTCGATGACAGTGCGCTCTTGCTCTTTGGTAAGTTCAGGGGTAGGAAGTGCCAATGCATCACTGTGTTTTGGTTGAGCATGCAGGTCGATGCTCCGGCTGATGTATTTATCAAATTCTTTCTCGTTGAGTAATTTGGCTACGGCGATATTTTCTGGTTTGAATACATATACTGGTGCCATGATTGTCTCCTGTTGTAGTTATAGGTTTAACTTAACAGAAGACTTTTTATAGTCAAGACTCAGATGATATCAAATAAAGAAAAAAGCCCATCATCTGACGGGCTGTTTTTGGATTAGAGCCTGAGAGTAATCTTGTTTTTCTGGGCTGGCTCTTGAGTTTTAGTCTGACCAGGCTCGTATATTCGTTGTTCAAGCTTCTCGTAGAGTGCTTTTGACTTGAAGTATTTGCGAACGTCGTTGTTGCCAATTTCATTTCTGATGTCGCGACCCAGATATGAAGTGAATGCCTCCAGATCGTCGTCAGAGATGTTGCGACTTGCAAGCTCCACTATCTCTGGGTCATTGCGAAGTCTGGCAGAGGCATGCTGAATCGTAAAAGGTTCGATATCTATCATCGCCTTCAAGACATCACGGTCACATTGCAAGCTTGCGTCAGTCTCTCTGTAGATATTGCAAACGTTCCATGGTTCAATAGGATTTTGCTTTAGGTGCTCGGCAAACTGCAAGATGAAAGCCTTGTTTGCTTTGAGGGTTGCGGGAATCTCCATAAAGTAACCTGGTTCGTATTTCAGTCTCTCAAACACAACCTCTGGGACATCTTTGTGTTGAGTCAGGCTATGAAAGACCATTGGATTGGCCTTCATGGCGGCGATAGCAAAATCTTTCTTGTTGTATTGGGCAATGCCCTCCGTGGCGTCGTAGAACTTGGAATCGTGTTCGATGGCGCTCAGGATGAAGTCCTTGTTGACCTTGAGTTCCGTGTCAAGAAAATGGTGGTCGAAGTCCGTTTTCTTGATGACGGCAAGCATGACATCGGGGTCATAGGTGAATTTCTCAGGAATTCTGTCAAGCTCACTAAAACTGGATGCACTCACTTTGTAGTTAGGGTCTCGTGGGTCGTTAGATTCGCCAGAGATGTATGTGAAGTCGTGTTCTGCTGAATTGATGAGTTCAATCAGTTGAGCTTTATCGTTAAGAACTTCTGGGCTTGCGGCTTGCAGCTTTTTGCCAAGGACGTTTCGAGCCTTTTCTTCATTTTCGAGCAACTCCTTTCTCTCACGCTCTGCCATCATCCTCGCTTGTTCCGGGGTTGGGTATATACCGTTGAATGCATCAAATGGATCGTACTCTTTTTCTGTGGACATGATTGTCTCCTGTGTTGTTATAGGTATAACTTAACAGAAGATATTCAATAATCAAGTCCACGGGGATATCAGTTAGATGATTGGATAGGCCAGATAGACTTCGAAAAACCTATCCCGTTGGGAAGGTGGGTTCCGTGGTCAAGCCACGGGCTGTCCTTCAATGCCTGACGGCAACTCGTGGGTAGTAGGTGGGATGAATCGGTGCGAAGCCTGATTCTCTGGAAGAGGCGGCTCCGTGGTGGCTCTATGTCTTCAATCGGTTGTTACCTGTTTCCAGTTCGCGGCGGCATAGAGGTAAGCGATGATCGAGGCGACATTGAAGCCCATCACCAGGCTTCGGTATTGGATGTCAAAGTCGGTGCCAGTGTTGACAACATGAAAGCCGACATAGTTGAAAATCAGTAACGTTGGAACCTGGAAGGCAAGGGCAATCATCAATTTGCGTTTTTTGCTCATGCTCTTCAGTCCGCTCAATTGATTTTCGTATTTTTCTACAGTGGAAAGTTGTGCGCTCATAGTGGGTCTCCTTATTGTTGAGGTTATGGTTGTGTTGTTTGTTCGGTCTGACTCAGAAGATGTTCTTGAAGACTCTGAGAAGCTGGAAGTCAGAGCATTCAGTGAGCATCCCCGTTCTTACAGACTCGTCAATCTGCTCCAGCTTCGTTTCGTAGACGTTCTGCCAATGCTCCAGGTCGTTCATGTCCTGAACGTAGGTCTTGGTGTCCACTTTCCCATCCTTTCTCGCGCTCTCCAGTGCAGCTTTCTGAACCTGAATCCGATAGTAGTTGTTCGTTATCTGGGCGGTAGTAGCAGAGCATTCGCTTTCCTGAACTGGTTTCATCAGAAGAGCCATAGAGATAACAGTCAGTAGAACGGGGGCAACGAAAATCCAGCCCGCTTTTTTGTGAACTGCCAAAAGTCCAATGAGCAATCCCAGGCTCATGAAGGTCAAGAGTGCGAGGCTGTCGAAAACAGGTGCGGCGAGTTGGATGGCAAAGAACATGCAACCTGCCAGGGCAAAGCCGATGATGGTTTTCTCTTTTTCTGTGTATTTAGGTTTAGTTGCTGGTTCGTAAAACATGGTGGTCTCCTGTTATTGTTGTGATTTTCTGTTATAGATGCCCAAAGAAATGATGAGCATCGGTCTTGTTTTCTTGCTTCTTTGTCTTGAAGTATTGATGGCAAAGCCAGAGGTAGGCTCCTGAAATTAGTATTGATGCTCCGATGCCTATTGCCAGGTTGGTGGCATGGCTCACGAAGATAAGTGTCAACATCGCGATGAAGGTCCACAAGCTCTCAATTCTTCCGTGCTGTTTTTCAATTGTTATCTCGTTCATGTATTCTCCTTTTTCACTGTCTTAAGTCTAACTTAACGTATGAATAAAGATTGTCAAGATTAGATGATGCGTATAGATATCTTGCGCATGGTACTTAAAATCAATCAATGAAGGTGGCTGCGCTATATAAATAGAGTACGCTAAAGTACCTCTACCTTAACAACAAAAGGATAGAGGTAAATCAAATGCTTAAAGAGATTCTGGCTTACTGCGGTGAATACAAAGCGGGCAACCTGAAGATTCTGTCGGGTCGTGAAGGTCAAGGCTTTGAATGCATGCTGGTCAAAGGGGAGCGGGTCATCGGCAAGGCCGTTGACTACGGCGATGGGGCATGTCTGGATTTGGAAATCCCCGTCAAGGAAGATCATCAGGCGTTGCTTGCACTTTGCAACGAGAAGTATCCCGAGTTCGCCAAGTTCGGCGGTGCGGTGGACAGTTTTATCGGCAATGTCTTCGGCTATTGGGATTGCATCAAGTCGCTCAAGAGCAAGTGCAAAAAGAAGGTGCTCGCCGTCGACCCTGCGACAACCAAGCGGGATGAACAGGGTGTGCCGGTGTCGTATCACGTTTTCAGTGCGGAACCCACTGAAGCGAATCTGGCGGCGATTCGTGCGAAGTATCCGACCTACACCATCCTCAACGATGAGCTTGCCACGGTGGAAGTGCCCAAGGTCAAGGTTGCTCGTCGCTAACAACACCAGAGAACGAACATGACAAACGAACAGATGGAAAAGAGAATCGAGGAAGTGGCGGAACTGGCAACGGAAGACTTCTGGGCGAGGGTGGCAAGTCGCTTTCCTGAAGTCAAAACAGGGGACTTCCCGCCAGATGCTCACCTCGCGCTCAAGACGGCAACTGAGCAAGCAATCAGGGTGTGGCTCACGTTCAACCATCCCGAGATGCAGTAAGCCAGTAGGGTAGAAAAGAGAAAGCCTCCAGAGATGGGGGCTTTTTTCATTGGTGGGGCTGGCTCAGTGTCGACAAGCAAAAGCATCCCGTTGGGAATGTGGGCGGTCGGAGCCGCTCCCTTACGGGCTAAGAGCTTCGCCACGGGCAAACCTCCTTGCTGCAAAACCAAGCTGTTCTCTTACCTTTGAGATGCAGTTGATGTTCTCTCGGATACCTGTTGTTATATCTTGAACTTGGGTGTCTGTTCTGGTTCATCTTCCTTGTGGCCGTACTTTGCTTTAATTTCAGGTGTGAGCTTTTTGTACAATCTTCTGGATCTCAAGTATTTGAGTGTGTCGTTATCTCCTATCTCTTTTTCAAGCTCGTTTGGTAATGTGAGGTCGGGGTTGCTTTCTAATGCTTGTATGAGAAAATCGTCATCGTGGCAAAGCTCGCTATCTATTTGTGACATATACATATAGTCTCGTTGTTCCAGAAAACTCACCAGGCTTCTGTCTATTGTGGTGATTCTTCCTGTCACTTCTTCAAACGCAAAATCGTCGTCAATATCCTCGTTGTAGACCTGTGGAAGGGTGGTAAGTAACGTGCGTGCTGTTGGTGCTGTAGGTGTGGCTGCTTCATATGTCTCAAGCTCTTCGTAAATTCCGACATTCCCAAGTAGTGTGCTGCGTCCGAACAAAATCATTGTGTAGTCAGAATTCATGTCATCGATAGAAGTCTCAACAATGAAATTATCATGGTCGGGATATTGACTCAGGTCTGGTTGATATGTTTTGGCTCCATGTGCTATTGCCTTGGCAACAAAGTCTTGATCCAGACGAAGCTTGAAGCCGGTGAACTGAGCATTTTCTGGATTGTTCTTGATGGCTTCCAGCATAAAATCCTCGTCATTTCTGATTGATTCTCCTGCCTGAGATAGATGAGCATAGTCTGTCTGTGCAATAAAATCTCTGTATTTGTTAGGTAGTGTTCTTGTGTAGTAGCCTTGATTTAAGCAGATATGATTCTCGTTAATTGGCAAATCGCGCCATACGTCGGATAAGTCCGTTTCGCTGTCTATGTCCTGTGCGGCGAGTTCCCATTTGCCAGTTTCCCTGTTCTTGCCGAATATCTGGTTTTGTCTACGTTCTTGGTTTCTTTCTAAGTGGTCTGTTTTGACTTCCGCAAAGTCGGTGATGCCAATGATGTCGGAATATTTCTTTGAAAAGAACTTGTAGCTCAATTTTTCCTGATCAATGAGTTGGTCGATTGACGGTATCTGATTTTCCATGCTTGTCTCCTTGTTATATGCCTAACTTAACAGAAGACAATCAATAATCAAGTCAACATGGATATCAATCTCGCTCTTGACGGTCTGTTCTTCTGAAAGCGATAGGCAACAAAAAAGCCCCAATCCGTAGAGAGGGGCTTGGATACTTCTCTGTTTTCTATGTCTAGGTTCTCATAAGCCGTTTTGCCAGTATGTCTTTTAAGTCTCTTCTTGTGTCTGCGATAATGTGTATGTAAATTGTGTTGTTGTCTATCTGGTAGATAATTCTGTTCATGCCACTGAGGACTTGATAGTAGCCCAGAAGATGAAAGTCGTTAAGTTCGGGTGGAACACTGCCTTTCAGGGGGAACTCTTCAATCTGGGCTACTGCATGTTGAATCTTCGCTCTGGTCTCAATCCAGGTGTTGCCTCCAAACTTGTTGATGATGTATCGGCGTAAATCGTTGAGATCGGCTCTTGCGGGTGCCAGAAAAACGGATTTCACTGGATACCATCCTCCCTGTCCATGCGCTCAAGCTCGGCAAACACTTCGTCGCTCGGCGTATAGTTTCCCTGCTCGATGTCCTTCTGACCCATCGCCAGAATCTTCAGAAGCGCAACCGTCTGTTGCATGTCCTCGTAGGATTGGGCATCCTGAACGACTACCTTTGCCTCGCCGTTTTGCGTAATGAGCATGGGCTCGCCGCTCTCGGTGATGTCGCGCACGATTTCTGCAGCGTGGCTTTTCAGGTAGCTTATGGGCTTGACCTGACTCGGTTTCATAGTGGCTCCATGTGTTGAGACTACAGGACTAAATATAGACCCAAATTCGGACTGCGTCCAGGAGAAAACGCTCGAAAACAAAAGGGGACAGATAGATTTAGCGAGGAAGGGCGAACCCCCTTTCTGCAAGCAAAACAATACTCTTAATATATAGAAGGCAGTTAAAAAGTGACTGGACAAACAAATCAGCTTATCAAGATTGGTGTGTTCTATGATGGCAGTTATTTTGGTGTCGTCAGCAACTACTACATGCATCATCATGAGAAGAATGCACGCATTTCTATCTCTGGTCTTCACAAGTTCATCAGGCATAAGGTAGCTCGGGAAGAAGGTATTGATCTGCGCTACTGCCAGGTGATTGATGCTCACTATTTCCGTGGTCGATTCTCGGCTCAACAATCGGCTGAGAAGGGTGGCGATACGCTTTATCGTGAGCGGGTGTGGGACGATATCCTGATGAAGGAAAACGTCACGACTCACTACCTGCCAATGAATGCCGTGGGTGAAGAAAAGGGCATCGACGTGTGGCTCGCGCTTGAGGCGTATGAGCTTGCTATCTACAAGCAATTTAATGTCGTGGTGCTCGTGGCTGGCGACAGTGACTACATTCCCCTTGTTCGCAAGCTCAACACCTTGGGCATCCGTGTCATGGTGCTCGGTTGGTCGGTGGCTTATGACGATGAAAGCGGTCAGGGTGGCACTAGAGCCAGTCAGATGCTTCTCAGTGAAGCGAGTAACCCTGTGATGATGGCCGATGTCATCGACGGCATGGATGCACTGGAAGGCGAGGAAAAAGAGGCACTGAGCGATTTGTTTGTGCGTCGTCGTGCTCACGATGCTGCTCCTGCCGGTGGTGCGCAACCGGCAGCTCGTCCTGCGGGTGAGGTCGACGGCTGGAAGGTGGGAACCATTGTGAACCTGGGGGCGGGCTTTGGCTTCATCAAGCCGGAAGACGGTGGCGAGAATCTTTTCTTCCACCACTCTGCTATAACCAATGCCGACTTCGATGCTCTGTTCAAGGGTATGGAAGTGAGCTACCAGGAAGGGCAGGGGCAGAAAGGGCCGGCCGCAACCAAGGTTAGAACGGACTATTGATTACGGGGTTTGTATGTTTGAGATGACGCAATACGATGTAGATCGCTACCTGGCTGAACTGCCTCGCGTGGTTGCCAAGGAAGTCGGTGTTGAAGATTACGAGTTCCTGGATTTGACTGAGCTTGGCGATGCCATTTTCAAGAAGAAGCCTGAAGCGTTCGTCAAGCTCGATGGCTTTGTGAAAATCTATCGCGAGTGGTGGGATTTTCAGGTTGAGAAAAAGCCTGCCATGCAACAAGGGCATCTGAGCCAGACTGATTTCGAGCACAACCTGAAGCTTCAGGAAAAGCGTGACGAAGCTCGCAAGGCATTGATTGCTGAAGTGCGCAAGAAGTGATCGTCCTTCCTCTCAGATGAGGGATTCATGCCCCGGTGGTTACGGGGCTTTTTTTCGTGTGCCGGTATGACTATCTTGATTGAAGATGTGCCTCGGACTTTGCGCTCACCTGAAGTCATTGCCCTTCGTCGCCAGATGCTCACTGAGCCTCACATGGCTCCACTGGCGCGGTATGTGGATAGTCTAAAAGACCTGTTGGTGTTGCTGCCAAAGGTCAAGACGGTGGTGCTTGTCGGCCGCAAGGCTGGACGTGCTCAAAAGCTGCTGGAAGGCATGAACCTTCGAATCTTCACGTCTGCCCATCCCTCTCCAAAGGTAAGGTCTATCAATCGGCCGATGTGGGATTTGATACCGCGGCAATGGGCTCAAGCTGGCTCTTATTCTCACGCTGACTGAGCATCAAGCTCGATGTGAGGGTTCGGCGGTCGCGCTTGACTGGTGGCATGGCCCGCAAGATTTGCTTTTGAATCTCGGTGAGTGGGGAAGCTGATCTGTGGTCTTTCATGTGGTCTCCCGTCATATCTTGGTGAATGTTGGTTGGTCATCTTCCTCATGGTCGACGGCAAGGTCTTGCATGAGCTTGTCGTGGATGCTCCATCTTCTTTTGAGAATGTCGAGCTTGTTGATGAACTCGTGTTTGCTTGTGGCATAAACCATGGAAGAAATTTCTGCTGTATGTATTGAGGCGATGTCCGAAGGGCGCCAGTCGAGGCCTGTCTTTTCGTTCGCGCAATCCAGAGCATAAAGGGCGATGTCTCTGATGGATTTGACCCGTTGTGTCGCATAACCAAGCATACGCGGGTTAATCCTGATGAGTTTCCTGAATAGCTCGTCGTCGTCTAATGCTTCATCTGGAAGAAGTGACACCCATTGATAGTTGTACTTATTGGACATACGGGCAATCCTGTGAATCTGGTCGCGTTCGTATGTTGGTAGTATTCGAATGAAGATGGCATCTCCGAAGTCAATTTGATTTGCAATATATTTCTCAATCGATCGTTTGCCACGTGGAAGGGTCGAGAGCAAATTTTTAAGCAACCTGTTCTTTATTCCATAAAATCTGTCGAATAGCATATCTACAGTGATGGCTTTTGATGCGCAAAGCGTGTTCTCGGTCCAATGAAATCCAGAGGAGGCGCATAGGTTATCAAACAAGAAGCTGCGTAGCTCCTTGTCGAAAACAAAAGGGGTGCCATTTTGAGCCTTCTTGAGAAGCGCTGTTCCGATAAATGTATTTTTGTAGCGCTTCCCAATGCTTCGGGCTTCTTCTTTAGTGCCCGGCCTGCTTAGAGAGATCCAAACCTCGTCGTTAGCCTTAAATGAAGTAACCGGCTTTGAGTTCTTTTTCGGTGGTGAGGTGTAAAAGCTCACTAAGATTGAGCCGTGCTTAATGTGCTCAATGAGTTGTAAGAGTGATTCGCTATGGTGTCTGACGTCGAGCGTGTTGCCAAAGACAGATAGTGGTGTTGTTCTAGATATGTATATCGCCATAAGGTCTCCATTGTTGTTATGTGTCTAACTTAACGTAAAGAGACCCGATGTCAACAAGCTTACTTCAGAGTTGTTTGTTGTAGTCGTCTGGATCGTGTTTAACCTGCCATAACATCTCCAGGAAGAAAGCCTTGTCCTGGCGAAGCTTTTCATAAGGGATTTCTGGATGCACTTTCCAGATACGCAAGATGTCGGTAGCGTCGCGGCCGTGGATTGAGTAAAGGTCTAGGTTGCACATGATGGTCTCCTGGTTTTTGTACCCCTTGTGGCCGGCACATAGGCCAGCCTTTCAGATGGGGTTGAGACCGTTCTTACAGTGTCGCTCTGAGCTTGTAGTAGTCAATCTTGTCTTGCACGTTGAAGATTGCCTGTTCAAAGTCTGCCCTTTCCTGAACATAGGCCACAACATGCTCAAAGTAGGGTTCGGTTTCCAGGTTCAAATCAATGTGGCGGCAATACATCACGACATCGCGGGGCAGGTTGCCGTAGTATTCAAGTTGCTCCAAAAGCTCGGGGTCAAAGTTCTGGAGGGATGCGAATCTTTCGTCGGCTTGGATAACTGCTAAGGTTTCTTGATAGTTCATTTTATTCTCCGTTGTTAGTTTTTGATGAGGTAGCCCGTTTGGTCAGGTGGGCTAGTCCCGTGTCAATCAATAGTCGCCTGTTTCCATTTCTCTGTCACACTTCCGGGCGATTCTTAAAGCCTCGCTCCTGATGTCGTGTCTGTTTCTGTAGAGAAAGCCATAAACACGCATGTTTTGTTCGTAACGCTTGCTAACACCTGATGCAACAGTGATGAAATCAGTTTTATCGTCATTGTCGGTCATGTAGCCGGTAATCATGATGCTGACGGTGTGCTCGTAAGCTTCTTCTTTATCTGCTTTCAGTTGTGCTTTGTTCATTTTTATTCTCCGTTGTTATAGTCCTATCTTACAAAATAGCTCGCAATAATCAATAGATAAAGGTCAACTATCAGACAGACGGTTAACTTCAAGATAAGTGGTAAAGGCTTGATTGATGAAGGGCAGAAACCCCCTTGTTGAAAAGATTGGTTCCGTGGTCGTAGCCACGGGATGTTCTTTTGATATGCCTGACGGCAACTCGTGATTGGACAGTGGCGTAGCTCGGTTGCCTGGAAGGCGGTTGTCATTGACTGGCTTTGGCCCCTGCCAGGACAGATCCCCAACGGGATAGGTTTGGTTTATCGAAGGCTGGCTGGCAGAGGATGTGAAAAAGCCCATCGCAATGACGGGCTTGGTGGGTGTCAATCCGGGTGCTGCTAGTTACTGGTCAATAGTCTTGTTGAGCTTGGTCAGTTGCTCGGCAAACTCGTCTTCGTCTATGTCGCCAGTCTCGCGCTGATGCAAAAGGGCGATACGCTGTTCCTGAGCCTTGGCAACCTGTTGCTGGTGTAGATGCTCCTGATGGCGGGTATTCAGGTGCCGGACATAGGGCAAGGTGCAAACCAGGAAGATGAAGAGCAAGGCGAGGCTGCTGATGGCGGATATGAGGATTTTTCTTTCGTCCATATCAAGCCTCATCGATTTCAAAGAACTGGTGGCGCTTGCATTTAGTCTCGGCGTAGCTTTGGGCCAGATCGTATGCCTGTTCAATGGTTGAGGCTGCAAAGCTCTTGATGCTGTTGAAGATGGTGCGAGGTTCATCCCAACGTCCTTTTGGCTCTTGCTTGATTGTGATGCTGAATTGATAGTTCATGGTGGTCTCCATTTATTGTTGTTATGAGTGGCCCGTTTGTGATGGTGGGCGAGTCCGTGTTGGTTTAATCGTAGTAGCCGTCATCCTCGGAATCTTCTATGGTGTAGCGAGATGAGCACACTGAGAGGTTGCGTGACTTCTGTCTTTCTGCCTGTTCCATCTCTATGTAATCGGCTACATCCAGGTCTTTTCTTTCGTTGTAGATTTCGACAAGCATGTCATAGACGTCATAGGCGTGCTCTTCTGGAAGGTCAGCGACATAAGAATGAATGGTGGTGCAGCCACACTCTACGAATCCTGCTTTGAATCCTTCTTCAAAGCTCAAGGTCTTTTTGATTGTGTCGCTGATGGTTTGATATGAATAGGTGTTGGTGATAATCTCAACAGGCACAACTCGGTCTGAGAAGTGAACAGTACCAGAATAGACCTTGCGATAGTGGTCCTCTGTCAGGTTGGAAAGCTTGCCATGCTGTTCTATCTCGATTCTGAAGCCGTTCACTTCACCCAACATCTCTTGCCCAGCTTTTCTTAAATCAACCAGCATGTCTCTTGCGGAGGCATTCCAGAAATCATCTCCCGAGAAGATAAGTAGGTGGCTTTCAAAGTCCGCATCAGTCATTTGCGCAACTCTAATCATCATTCTTTCTGTTGTATTGTAATCCATGACTATTCTCCTTGTTGTTATGGTCATATCTCTATCTTACGAAATCGCTTGTAATAATCAATGGTAAGAAGAGGATTTCCGATAAGCGGTTGACGATTGGGATGGGCGGTTGTTTGTGAGTTGTTCTTTGCGTTCTGTCTTGTTATGCAACTTGTCGATGATGTGCTTCTCTATGGTGATTTGACCCAGGATGAGCTTGACCAGAGTCTCGCCAGACACGAAGCAAACATTGCGGTGGGTTTCGATGATGGTCTTTGAGCCCGCTCCAGTTTTTCCGGTGTGGACAAAGATGCCGTATTTGCAACCATGCTCCCGGACCTTCTGACAGAGGTCTTCAACGTGAGCTTTGTTGATTTGGTTCTTGTAGCGTTTGCACTGGATGAGGATCTTGCCGATGTCGCGAAGCTTGAATGCTCCGTCAATGCCTCCGTCTCCGGTGTAGCGTGTGTTTCTGATGATGTGGATGTTGCTGTCCTCGATGACATTGAGGATAAGTTCTTCAAAGACGAAGGGATTGATTTTTCTCAGATACCCGATGACTCGCGCACTACCATTGTCCTGCCTGGAAATCTCGACCAGTTTATTTTGTATTCGGCGCGCTTGCTTGATTCGGTAGATGTGGCTGAACTTGCGAAACAGTCTGATGCTATTGAAGAGCTTTGAGATGAGTTTTGTTATTTGCATATTGTCTCCGTTGTTGTTATGACTTCAACTTAACGCAAGACAGAAGCTTGTCAACTTGATGAGGATGGATATGCTTCGAAAGTCAAAAACCCCTTCCGTTGGAAGTCAGGGTTCCGTGGTCGGAGCCACGGGCTGTCCTGAGCCATGCCTGACGGCAACTCGTGACTGGTGAGGATTGAATTCGCGCGAAGCCTGAGTCTCTGAAAGAGGCGCCTGGTTGTTATGGCGCGGCCCTGCCAGGGCAGATTCCCAACGGGAAAGGGGTGGGTTTTGTCGAAGGGTTGGCCGGCAAAGGGCAAAGAAAAAAGCCCCTGCATGAGGGGCGGTGAATCAGATTTTGAATCTAGGCTTTTGGATTTCTTCTTCTGGCTCGTGTTCGTGTTCGCGCTCGATGGCGGGTGACAGTTTCTGGAACAGAATTTTTGCCTTGAGATACTTGCTTGGATCGTTCTCGCCTATCTCAGCCGCAAGTTCATCGCTCAGGTCGCTCTTATGTATGTAGAGGTTTGGAACCTGTTCAATGGCTAGTTCAACGAAGCCAGTATCGTGCTTCAGTGACTTGGGCATATCGGAAAAGTAAGCTTGGTGCCGTAGGGCAGTGATAGCGAGTTCGACACTCTCTCTGAGCTTCTGGTCCAGGTGCTTGTATAACACTCCTCCGGCAGGATGATCGAGGAATTCTTCAGCAAAGCTTCGGTTTTCCTTCAGATAGCCCGGCATGGCCCGAGAAAAATAGTCAAGGTTCAGTCGTGCTTCAGGCTCATCGTTTTTCAGTGGGTTTGTGGTTTGAAGTGGTCTGAGGGCTTGCTCAATCTTGTCTGCCAGGTTGTTGAAGATTGCCTTGGCTCTGTCGGCCTTGCCTATGGAAAACTCAACGCGGTTTGCCAGTTTGCTGTATTGATGTCTGTCCAGATTGCTAAAGAGGGTGACAACTTTCTCTTTATCGAATTCTGTGTCTGGAGCACGGGCTACCAAAGCGGCGAGCTTGCCGTCGACCTTGGACAGTTCAATGGCTTCGTCAAAGCCACGTTTGCCATGAAAGAAAGAGAGTGCTTTCCTGTCACATTCAGCTTGCGTGGTGTCGGTTGGTTTGTAGAGATACGGGATGCTCTCGGTCCCTGCGATGTCTCTACGTTCAACAATTAGTCCGGGTTCAAGTTCGTTCAGACGGTTAAAACCTCTATCTCCGAAAATGATGTGCATGCCGTATGCGGAGGCGGTGATGCTCTCCACTTCAACTGTCTTGGCGCGCTCAACATTGCGTAGAAAACGGCGAACTACGTTGTCCGCCATCTGTTCCAAAGCCAAGAAGTCAGTTGAAGGTAACATTCTGCGAACTACAGTGTCTACCATCTGTTCCGTTGACTTATCGGATTCACTTTTCAACACCGTGCTTCCGCTTATTACACCCCTGGCATAGTGAACGGCTTCAAGTTGTGCCTGCTCTTTTGTCGCATAAGCATGGTCAAATCTTATCGTGTTGTACTCACGTTTTGTTTTTGCCCAGTATGCTCCTACGGAACCAGTAATATAGGATTCGCTGATTCCATCGGTCACACGATAGACCTTGGTGCTCTGTAGTATGTCGTACATGGTCGATCTTGGGCCATACCCCAACTGCCAACTTTTCTCACTCGTCTCTATCAAATTTTTATTTTTACTCATTGTTGTTCTCCTGTTGTTATATACATAACTTAACAGAAGCGAACCGATTGGCAAGTCAACGGCGATATCGAATAGAAATAGAAAACCCATCATGAAGATGGGCTGTATGGACTAGATTTTGAACTTGTGGGCTTGCTCGGGTTCGTCAGGCTCGTGCTGGCGCTCGATGGTGGATGAGAGCTTGTGGAACATAGCCTTGGCCTTGAGATACTTGCTCGGATCGTTGTTGCCAATCTCGGCCTGAAGCTCATCGCTCAGGTCTTTCTTATTGATTTTAAGGCTGGGAGCCTTTTCGATGGCTTGTTCAACGAAGCTGGTATCGTGTCTTAGTGACTCAGGCAGATTGGCAAAGAAGTGGTCAATATTTAGCCGTGCTTCAGCCTCATCACTTTGCAGAGGATTGGTGTTTTTTAGTGGTCTCAGTGCATGCTCAACCTTGCCTGTCATGTTGAGTAAGATTGCCTCGGCTCGCTCAGATTTGCTGAGGCAAAATTCGCGTCGACCCATTAACCTGTTGTAATGCCATCTGTCTATATTGCTAAAGAGGGTGACAACCTTATCGTGGTCAAGCTCGGTCCATGGTGCTTTTTCGACCAAAGATGCCAAATGAGGCTCGGTCTTTGACAGTTCAGCGGCTTCGTCAATGCCACGCTTGCCCTCCAGGAATGCAAGTGCTTTTCGTTCGCACTCGGAGCTATCTTGGTTGTGAAAAAAGGGGATAGGTTCGTTGCCCGATAGCTTGCTGTCGTCTACCATTAATCTAGGTTCAAGTTCGTTCAGACGATTAAAGCCCTTATCTCCAAAAATGATGTGAAAACCCTGCTCGGTAGTGGTGATGCTCTCCACCTCAACTGTCTTGGCGTGGTCAACATTGCGTAGGAAACGGCGAACTACGATGTCGACCATCTCTTCGGGTGACTTCCCTGATTCACCTCTCAAATCCATGCGGCCGCTGATAACAGCCCTAGCGTAAAGAGCAGCTTCGGTTCTTGCATCCTCTTTTGTGGCATGAGCATGGTTAAACTTAATCTTATTGTACTCACGGCCAATTTTCGCTCGGTATGATCCAACAGAACCCGTAATGTAGGCTTCATTGACTCCATCGGTCACTCGATAAACCTTGGTGCTTTGTAGTATGTCATGCATGATTGTTCTCCTTGTTATATACCTAACTTAACAGAAGACAACCAATTGGCAAGTTGACGGGGATATCGAATTGATAAGAAAAAGCCCGTCATGAAGATGGGCTTGTATGAATCAGAAGCTGGTTCTACCTGGCTTCGTAAAAAAACGGTAGACGTAGCTTGATGGTATGTCCTTTATCTTCTCATCCTCTGAGATGTGCAAGAAGCCACTGTCGACAACGGCATGAGGCGTACCATCGCTGGTAAAGCGTCTGTATTCGTAAAAGCCAGGTTCCTTGATGATGAACTCCAGATTGCCATTGTGTTGGCGTGCTCCGGCTACTACCTTGCGCTCCAGCTTCCAGGCGGCGTGCGGTCCAATGATTTTTGCCACATAGGGAGCATCCATGCCGTCTGGTTTCGGTCCAGAGACCAGGCGAACCTTCATGCCACGGGAAGCTTCGATATCGGCTTGTGGCGCGTTCTGGAAGGGATAGTCGTCCTCGATGCTGGACAGGTTG
>JGI24728J21555_1000333_pt1 | contig 26318 bp, 22 predicted proteins | sample EPASupsiteSAE305_FD_21555 | JGI IMG/M metagenome (IMG submission 21555) | reverse complement strand
CAACATCCCGAGGTAACATTATAAGTTCCACGCCCCCGCCCATCCTGGGATCGAAAAGGAGGCCCGATCTTATCCGCGAGATGCCGCACGGTCGGCCACGCAGCGCGGCCGCCCATGCTTGCCGCTAAGAAGGCCGTTCGCAGGGCTCCGGCACTACGCGCCGTCGCACCTGCTCCCAAGGTGTTCTGCATCTTATCAACACCTCCTATGCGCGGCCGGCCGGCTACAAACAGGCCTTACCCGGCCATACCGTTCGCCGCAGGCGTCCGTACAACGCAGAAAATTATTTCCCGCGCCCATCAACTCTTTGCTGTTGCAAGGCGCAGAACTCAACTTCTCTGCCTGTTTTTATTATATCTTATTTCGGGGAATTATTTCTGATGTATTTCTGATAAATTTCTGATAACTTGTAGGCGCGGGAGCGCCTTGAGGGGTTAGCCAGCACAATCCAGCCGTCTTTTACCCATTCGGCCAGCAGATACAGAACCATCCGGTCGGAAAGCCCCAAAGCCGCGGCCATCTCCTGCGTGGAGACCACATCTTTCCCCGCAAAAAGGCCCAGGATCACCCGCGCCCTGCGGTCGAGCTTGCGCAGCAGCGCAGGCTCGGCCGGCATTCCCTCTTTGGAATACTTCAACGCCTCATCCTTGGCGCGGCCAAAGACATCCGCAAGCAGAACAACAAAATACTCTATCCAGCCGGTCAAATCGGCAGCGGCCCGGCCCTCGTAATAGTTGTGGTGCTTATGCGTAGCGAGCGAATTGTAGTAAGCCTCTATATCGCGCGCATGATGTTCCTCCATAGAGAAGAACCCGCGCATGCCGTAGCCGTCGCGGTGCAGCAGGAAAGTGGCAAGCAGCCGGGCGGTACGCCCGTTACCGTCATAGTAAGGATGGATAGTAACGAACTGATAATGCGCGAGCGCCGCTATTATGGGGCCGGGCATGCCGTTGCGCTCGGCCTGGCGCACCCAGGCCGCCATCTCGCTCATAAGCTTATGCACGTCCTTGGCCTCGGGCGGCATATACACAATAGCGCCGGTAGCGGAATCCTTAATAACGTTCTGCCCGCTGCGGTAAGGCGTGGCCTTGGAGCGTTTGCCTTTCTCCACAATGGCGTGGAGCCGCTTCACCAGCTCTTCGGTGAACTCGGCGCGTTTCGCCGCCCATTCCTCAACCTTCAGCATGGCGTTCCAATAGTTGCGCACCTCGCTGGTGTCGCGCTCGCGGCCGTGGAAAGAGGTTTTCTTGCGCTCTATAACTTCCTGCGCCTCTTTCAGCGTAAGGCGGTTGCCCTCTATGCGCGTAGAGAAGTGCGTGGACCGCACCCTGGCCGCGCGCCGCAGTTCCGCCTCAACAGCGGGCGGCAAAGCCGTGCGTTCCACAATGGTCTTTGTGGACTCAATGTCCATCAACGCCCGGGCTACCTTATTGCTCAGATTGTACCGCGGCGACCAGAGCCGTGATTTATTATTCATGATAAAGATTAATTAGTTCCAAGCACACTAAACAAACATTCCCCTACGGGGCACTACCAGAGTTTATTTAGTTTTTAACTAGGTTTATTTAATTCCCAATGGCCGGAACGCTTATTCCCGACCCGCCGGATCTTACCGGCCTTGTTCAGCTCAGTCAGCAGGTTGGCTACATCCGTACGCTTAAGATTGAGCGCATCCATAAAATCACGGGCATACCCCTTAGGATTTTTCCTGAGATGATTAAGGATAAGTTCTTTCATCTGGTCGCGCGAAAGACCGGCAAGGCGCGTATGAACGCCAGGCCGACCGGCATGCCGGTAGTACGCATGCGCCAGTATATATTTAGCCCCCTTGGTGCGCCCGATCTGCTCAATAATGCCAAGGGACAAGAACTTGTCTTTTGAATTGAACGGTCCCGGCCCCTCTTCCCGTATACACTCCAGTTCATATACCTCTTCAAAGGATAGATGGATCTGCTTTTCCTCGGTGACTTTTTCCAGGAACATCACGAAGTCTTTGTCTTTAAGCTGTGCGGGAATGGTGAGCCGGACGGAATAAGCATCGGTCCCATCGAAACCCGGCAGGCCTTTGCCTTCCCGGATGGTGCTGCCGAAGATATCGTCCATCCCCTGCCCGGAACGCTCCACCAGGCCGGCTTTCTCAAAGGTTTCGGCTATCACGCGGTTGCGCCAGGCCTGTTCACGCAAAATGTTTTCCGGCGTAATCCCGGACGGAAAACCGCCGGGGCTTTTTACTACTAATTTTTCCGGATCAACCGTTATCAGAATAGACCTGCTGGAAACATTGTAGTCCCTGTGCGCCACGGCGTTTAGCAAGGCCTCGCGGAAAGCCTTTTCATTGAAAGCGTATATCTCCCGCTGTATCAAACCTTCCTGAAACGGGAAACGGGAGTTGCGGGCATTAACGGTGGCCCAGATATCCTCGTAAACCTTAAAGAAGGGCTCGCGCCAGGTTTTGCGGAAATCGTGCGGCACCTTAACGGCGTTGCGCCACTCAAAGATGATCTCGCTGCCGGGCAGCAGCGCATCTATCTTTTCTTTTTTTCCGAACAGTATCAGCCCGGCATAATTAATGCCTTCTTCGGACAGCAGGCCTATAGCACGCAGCAGTTTCTCATCCGTAAACTTAAGGTATTCCTGGCGGCCGTGCTTTTGCGCCCACCTGCGCCGGAAATCCGCAATAGCGGCGGGATCCATGTCACCGGCAGCCAGGCCGGGCACGATCTTGGCGGAAAAGTCAGGCTCGGTTTCATTCAGGATGCGCTGCAATGTGGCAGTATCCATTTCAATAATGGATTCACCTGCACGCATGGGATACCGATATTTGCCGGTAGATTGAACCGGCTGCCCCGGCAAGCGGCCGGGCACTTTAAATACAATAACCCGGTCCGGACAATATATCTCCTCAACGTCTACGCGAACCTTTATTTTGTTCAGCAACTCATGGGACAATTTATTGGCAGTTCCTTCAAAGGCTTTTGTCCCCACGATCTTATGGGTCTTATCCTCAACCCCGAGTATCAGCTTGCCGCCGCCCTCATTAGCCAAGGCCGCGCAATAATCCGGCAGGTCCTTATCCACGCTAAAACCGCCGGAGGCCTTTTTGAACTCCAAATGCAGGCCTTCCGGATCGCGCAGCCATTCTTTAAGTTCGTCCGGTTGTGTCATACAGAACCCTTCTTTTCTTTAATAGTCCAAAAGCCCTCAAAAATATAGCCGATCTTAAACCCGAGCGCGGGTTTAAGCGTGCCGGCCCTGCCGCCGCCGACATTATCCAGGTCGAGGTCTATAAGCCGGTAGAAAACATCAAAAGTGAAGCCGGTGGGCGTATCCGCGTATTCCTCGGTTGTGTAGAGCAACCCGGCGGATATCATGGGCGCCGCGTAAAGCGTTGTATCAGACAACCCCAGGTCGGCAAAGGCCGAAGCAGTCAGCCGCAAAGGTTTCCCCTGCACCTTTGGCGCGATATACTGCATACCGAGCAGCAGATCGAAAAGGTAGAACGTGTCTTTGCCAGTGGCAGGATTATCAACCTTTATGCTTTGGAACTGCAGCCCGCCAGTCTTCGAAATAGTTTCATTGCCGACAGCGCGGAAACCAAAGCCCCAAGGCTTAACGCTCTCATTGCCGCCGCCGGAAATATCCAGGCTCTGCCCCGTAGGCATTATCATGTAATACTCATTGGCGGAAACCCACTTGTACACTGGCTTGCTTTCTGCGGCATAGCCTGGTGAGATATCAATTAGCAAAAAGGCAAGTATTATTGAAAAGAGTATCTTTTTCATAAAATCCCTTTAAATTTCGAAAGTATCTCCGAATATTTTTTTCCAGTAATCTAGAGCTCTCTTGGAATCTCCAGTGTTTTCATAACTCAATGCGCTATTTGCCAAGGTTTTTATGCTTCCGAGGTATTCCAAGTGCTTTGGCGTAATCTTGTCCCCAAGCTTAATGGATGGCGCTTTGTCTATCAACGCTGTAATATCACCCGCCCTTACGGATTCATCCAAACCGACAAAGGCCGTAGTTAAGCCCTCAGAGATTTTGGACATGCTATGACCCATAAGGTTTTTTAATCGATAACGTTTTGCCACAGAGAGCTCGATATAATATGAGGCCAATGCGGAAGTGAACATCTTCTTGTTCCAATACTTTAGTAGTCGCACCACCTTTTTATATGTCTCATTGTTATCTTTTTGGAGCTTTGAAGCTATTTCATCATCAATTCTGGGATTAGTTCGCATCCAGCCACCATCACCATCTGGCATAACATAGAATTCGGCTTCCAAACCAGATGGGTGCTTGAGAGAAATACATGGGACCACATCGTAGCAAAGACCGTCTGAATCTCCGGCTGCCGCTATTGTGGTGTATAAAGAAACGGAGGCCCCGTTAGGTTTTACTTCAGTGCGCGGGTAGCGTCTCTTTAAAACTTCAGCAAATCCTGCAACTAGTTTTTTGGGTGATATATATTGACCATCCTGCCAGCGCGGGTTCAAAAGTGGATTAAATGCAATCTTCCCATCAGAAATGACTTTATGTGTGACGGTTATTCCACTTTCGTTGTAAACCAATGTGTGGCCATCCAAAGGGAAATATATATCAATATCATCCAAGGGGTGTATTTTTGTTTCTCTCCCGAAAGAGCCACCAAGAAAGTCCGCATCTTTCTCTTTTAAAAGTACGGGGAATGTCCGATCATTCTGATTTTCCCCACGAAGAAACTCCCGCAGGGCATTGTGGCTATTGCTTGCTTCTGTCCTATATCCCTGGGAAATAACTATCTCTTTTGTAATGAATTTCTGAAAGGCAGCATCTACACTTGTAGATGCCATTTTTGAAAGCAGATTCTGGTAAAACCCTGGAGGCAGGTTGTTTGGAAGGACCATGATGTCGCCTAGCTCCTCTTATTCTTAGATTCTGACCGCCACTTTTCTATAAGTGACTGGCCCCCCTTTCGCATAAGTAATTCATAATCGTCTCTTTTTCCCCAATAGAATCTTGAGGGGTTAACTGGGGAATTTCTTCTCCTATCATAAATCTGATCTTGAAGCCTCCGGGAGTATTCCATCAAGACAGCCTGGTCAAGATTTGATAAAGCCTTATCATTTATAAACGCTTCAACATTACGCAGGATTCTTTCCCCTTCATCCGCCGCCTCTTTTTGCCGTCTGATTTCTCTCGCGCCCCATAAAACAACAGGTGTTAATGGTGCTAGCACTGCTAAAACAAACTTTTCAATTGTAAAACTGCTAGCTATACAAGAAACAATTGCCAGCACAAAAAAAACCGTCATGCATATGATTATCCGTTGTGAATAGCTTCTTCGCAGTTTGGAATCCCAAAAACAATTTGCGCGTTGACAAATAAGCCGAGCAATCGGCAGAGGAGTATCTGAAAAGTCAAAAGAGTACCAGTTAGAGAGACTTTTCTCAGTTTTACTGTTTACCCCTAGGGCATATTCATGGATTAGCTCTTCTGTGGGCGGATTAGGTGTCTTTAGGGTATTAGGTGGTATTTTTAGTAATTCACAGTCAAACACTTCCTGTATCTTTGCGCCTAGAAGTTTATACTCCCTAAGGCAAGGGTCCAGAAAAATGGCATCAATAAAAGGTAAGAGAAAGCCTGAAAGCGCTGCGTATACTTTAAAATCTGGATAAAACGGTAAAATAACCGGCCAGGCGATAATATTTAATACTGGAATGATAGCCTGAATATTCTGAACAGTTTCGGCCTTTGAATATGCAACTGTTTTGGCTGACAACAACCTGATGTTTCTCTCCGAGTTTTGTTCTACTGTTATAGTATTACCCATAAAATCCCCGTTACCACGGAAAAGAACCGTTAAACACAATGTCCCATTGCCGGCGAGATTCTGGAATATCTCCCCAGGCTTCCGCCTGCAAAGCTGCTTTCGCATGATCTCTGGAATACTTCACTGAGGTTAAGGCCGCTTCCCGTTTACTTTCAGTCTTTACCGCGGTGATGTTCCCAGACAGGCCGAGCGGATCATGGAGCGCCCGACACTCCCGCTGTGCAAGTTGTTGAAGAATTTCCGTTACACATTGAGCGTAACTCTTAACACCTTTGCAAATACCCTCTGAAGCCAATACCACTTCTATATGAAACGATGACACAGGAACGCGTGGAGAACGGCATTCTCGCCAGAATTTGAGAAGCCGGGAAATGCTTCTAATTTTACCTCCAGCCGTCCGATCTTCCTGCCGAATATATAAATCATGCAATTCTGGAGTGGTTTTCATCCAGCTGCCAGACCCATCAGGCATATAATATAGTGGCCAATTATTGGGGGTCATTCCTGCAAAGAAGGCCGGAACAACATCAACGCGGCAGTCATTAAACTCCACTTCGATTGAATGAATATCTCGGTACACGGGAGTATTCCAAAAGCGTCCCTCTAGTTCTTTTCGGAAATTGTCTAGGACGGTTGTGGATGCGACGTACCCGCTACCCCATCTTACGTCATCCCTGGAGACAACGGCAAAGACATCCACATCACTTTTTCCACCAATAAAGGTGTCCCTGCCGTAGCTCCCCGCTTTGAAATACTTCTTCAAAGTAAACGCTGATGTGAGACGTGACTTTATTGTCGCCACATGCTGCTCTGCTGCGGCGATCTCTGCCTGTGTTGGCTGAATGCGCCTGAGTATTTCTTGGAAAGATTGTGCGATAGTCATTTCTCTTTATCCACTCTCAATCTTAGTCCATTACGCTATCCCAAAAGTCATTTTCGTGCACTATCAGTGTTTTAGCGCCTTTTACCCGGTTCTTCACTGCCGCCTCTATCTTTCTCCCGTAACAAGAATACGCCCAGCAAGGATTCCCTGCGGCCCCGACGACAAGATAGTCAGTCTTTAACGTAAGATTATCCCAGTATTTTCCGCCCTTGTCTGATATTGTCTTTGCAATTTCAATGCGCGGTTTCCGAGAAGACTCACCGGTGAGGCAAAATACTTTTTCAGGGAACACGATTTCTGGAGTGAGCGTGCAAATTCCTGAGAGCGGCAATGTTTCCGGATTAAGAGTCTTGCGGTGGGGCCAAGAAGTGAATTCCTGGAATAGTTCCTTCAGCTTTCGCTGTTCTGCTTCGTCCACTACCTTGTCCATTAGCACACTGGTAACTACCGATTCTATTTCATCATATGGCCATAGCGTTTTATACTGTGTGTGTGCATCTATCCAGCGGCTTAACCCATCAATCTCTTCTGTGGATATCTTCCCATCTGCAAGAATCCCCATCATTAAGCCATGGAGTTCCTGTATGGCAGAGGTGCCGGTGTCGTAGAAGGTTGTGTCTGCGGTCATCTTATCGATCAGCCAGGTTAAATCTGTCAATTCCTCTTCGGAGATAATGCCATCATCCAACATCTTCGAAATTGCGGGGAAGAATTCAGTAAACGGATGCTTGTCTTTGAATTCTTTGTTTATCTCCAGCCAGGTCTTTAATCGCAAAACTTCTTCCTCTGAAACCTTCCCATCAAGTCCAATCCCTTTAACTATTCCTTTTAGAGAATTGATGGTTTTCTGGAGTCTCGCCGGACCGGTAAAAATCATATAGTCATTCATAAATATCTCCTGGCTTTGCTTCTTTGTTATGCAACTTGTTTAACAATGTGCGGTGTGCCTAAAGCCTCGCCAATCTTTTGTGAGATGTCACCAGATAAATACGACGAGCGGACAGGGAAATGTGCTATGGGAACGCCAGCAGCCTTGAGTGCATTATTAACAAAGCCATCCCTGGCCTCTCTGTCCTGCCTCGAATGTGAACTGTCATCAAGTTCAATTACACATATAGGCGTAAGAGTTGCGGGGTCACAAAGTAAAAAGTCCACATGTTTCATACGAAGCTTGTTAGCCCTGGACTGGTATCTTGAGCGGTTGGAATCTACCGCATACACAATGTCATTAAGTCGGGGCTTGGCAAATATTCGATACTTCGGCCCAATGGCCTCAGATAATGATTTAAAAAAACGTATCTCCGCTTCTGACATGAATTTCGCCTTGCGGAATTCTCCGACAGGCTCTTTGATTCCAATTAATTTAATCACAAATACCAGTATTAGCAGAACTACAATCGCGATAATTGTTGTTGTCATTTTTCCCCCAGAGATTATTTCTCAGTGAAAACTATTCTCAGTTTAGCTCCGGTGGATGTCGCGCGATATGGCCTAGTGCCGGAGTTTATCTCTTTGGCGAATGCTTTAGCCGTTGCCGCAGCAGTCTGCTTTGCTTTAAGCGGAAGCATTATGTTCCAGCCGGCGACATGGTTAGTGGTGCCGTCAGGCCGCATGTATCTAAAAATAGAGAGCCATATCGCAATAGTCCCGTTTAGGCTCGAATCATTGCGTCCCGTTGCAACTCCGGATATTACGGCAACTCCAGCTATCCCGCCTACTGTCACTTCCCCAGCAACTACGGCAATCTTTTGTGTTTTATCATAGGTGGCCGCTTCAAGCTTTGCCCCTTTTGCTAGTTCTACTTCCGGATTGTACTTTGTTGTTTTCGCCATAAGTCCTCACAAATAAGTGAAGTTTTTACTGCCTTGAAAGCTTTGCCGCTATCTCTACCGCGCCTGGAATATCCAGTTCCCTGGCCGCGAACCCTTTGCTAAGAAGTTCAGGCGGCAACAGGTGATCCCATTTTTCACGCTCTTTATTCTGGACGTTTGCTACAAGCTCGGTGCCGATGAAATTAGGTTCATTCGCGATATCGGCTAACGCGGCCTTAAGTGCCTCCACCGGGACATCCACTACCGTAAGGCAAATTCCTTCGTTTAGCGCCCTACATCCGCGCTGACCAAGCATTAGAGCCAAGGTATCGTTAACCCAATCGCTGGCCCAAGTGAATAGGAAAGTGTTTATGCCGTCTTGCACTATATACTCTGAATCCAATTTAAGACCTGCAAAAACAGCCCTGGCCTCTGAAAGTTGCAATGCTGCATTTTTATCTAAAAAGGGAATAGGCGCAGATTCCGTTAAGACAGCACGCATCTCTTCACGGATCTTCCTGTGAACTTTCCCGCCCATGCCATCAAATATTGGCGGCTTACCGCCCTTGGCGGGTTTTACTTCCATCACCTTGGCTTCTTGGTCGCAGGAAACTACCTGCCATCTGCGGCCGGCAAAAATAATATAGCTATCAGGCTCAACTGGACGAGACAGCGGCAGCGTCCCTAGCGTCTTTCCGTTTGTAACCACCCGGAACTCATCATCGCTAGAGAAGGCCGCAAGGAAACTAAAATGATTTACTATCCTGTCCCCTGCTGGTCCATGCAGCAATAGCCCAGTGGCATCCTGCATCAATATTTCACGCCTGCCCAATTCCTTCAAAAGCTCCGCGAACTCGGCTTTGGAGAGGCCTTTGAATAATCCGCTCTCACACAGCAATCCCCAGGCCCGCGCCGGAGTTATGCCGCCGTATTGCGCTATAAGTGAAAGCAGTTGCTGGATAAGCGTAGACTGATGAATATCACTGTCCAGCGGTGGCTCATACCAGCCTTTAACAAGCAGGCGTATTTGGGCGATGGTTTCGACCAGCCCTTCACGTAACTGATCTGGAATAGGGGTTTTGGTCGTCGTCTCTCTTTCAAGGCAATAGCAACGGAGTATTGCTGGGTCGCCCTTCCGGCGACCTGACCGCCCAAGCCTTTGACGAAGACTTGCAACCGAAGGAGCAGAATTTATCTGTGCAATGCTTTTCACAGAACCGATATCTATTCCCAATTCCAGGGTAGTAGTGGCAACAGCCGTAGCGGGTCTCTCTCCTGATTTTAAGGCTTGCTCGGTCTCTTCACGGATTCCCTTTGAAAGACTGCCGTGATGCGGCCAGAATTCATTAGGCATGCTCTCGGCTTCGCATTTGCGGCGCAATTTATCCGCAATCATTTCAACAGAGGTGCGGCTATTAGGGAAGACAAGGTTGTTGCTCCCACGAAGATTTTTATAGAGGTCATCGCTTATCCCATCTAGTCCCCGGGAAAAAGCATCCTCATCTTTATCAGCAGCGGGATCCTCAGCCTTCTCACGAAGGTAAAAGCCCTTTACTATAACCCTAAGTTCCTGACCGGCATCTTTACTTTCGATTATAACGGCATCGGCACCGTGGCCAGGCCGCAGGAATTCTGCCGCCAGGCGCATATCGCCTAGGGTGGCAGAAAGGGCGATTCTTGGCACTTTTCTGTTTAGGCCAGTTTCAAGGCGATGTAGAAGAGATTGTAATTGCTTGCCCCGCTCTGAACCGATAAACGCATGGAGCTCGTCCACTACAACATAAAGGATTTTGCCAAAGACTGATGGAAGAGAATGACCCTGGCGCATCAAAAGCCCTTCAAGTGATTCAGGAGTAATCAGCAGGCAGCCACTTCCTGTTTTTATAAATTTCTTCTTTTGCGCCAGCGAACTGTCGCCGTGCCAGGCATACACCGGGATTTCAAGAGATTGGCAAAGTTTATCCAGTCTGTCCCACTGGTCGTTTATTAGGGCTTTAAGGGGACTAATGTAAACCACACACCCAGGCTCTTTTTGTGAGAGAAGTTTCGTCAGTATGGGCAGAAAAGCCGCTTCAGTTTTACCGGAAGCAGTTGCGGCGGCTATCACAACGTCTTGCTCTGCCCCCAAAATAACAGGAATAGCCCTTTCCTGTGCGTCTTTTAGTTCCGTCCAATTTGACTGCCATATCCATCTCTGGATACGAGAATCCAAAAGGTTGAAGCTATCTGAGTTTTTATCAGAGTTTGAATTTTGTGAGTTCATCGGTGTCGTCGCCTGCTTCCGCCGCTACAACAGGGGCACTTTCTTCAGGCTTATTCTCAACCACTACCTGACAAAGCAGTTCTTTCCAATTTGCAGAAGGATTTTGTTCTAAAACAGCCAGCAAATTGATGAACGCGGTTATTGTGGTGCGAGGTGTTCTGAAATACGCCTCGCCGATCTTGTTGTGGCAATGCTCCATGAAAGCAACTAAAGCCTCATCCGGCAATAAATACTTGGAGGTTTCGCCAAAGGCATACACATGCCTCAATTTGCGAAGGAGTTCATAGAACTCTTCATGTGAAAGATTTGCCAGGCGCAGAAGCGGCCCGGTCATGTCCACCAGGCCATTCTTTGCAAAGGCATTTTCGGCAAGCCGCGATTGCAATGCTTGGTAACTGTATAAGCCGCGGCGGGTATCCAGTACGAATTCAGGGGTGCCGCCAAGGATAAATCCGATCCCTTCGGCGGAACCCTGTAATGAATCGTTTAGGATGCGAAGAATCTGCTCGTAATTCGCGTTCCTGGCTTGCGAGTTTGCAAGCTTATAAAGGTTCACCAGTTCATCAAGGCAGACTATCAGTCCGGAGAAGCCGGCCAACCTGACAAACTTGGCCAAAAGTTTAAGCTGGTCGTAGAAAGAGGCATCGTCTATGATAGTTCGGACATTCAAAGCCTGGCGGGCATCTGTCTTGGTTTGGAACTCGCCGCGCAGCCAGCGGATAGCTGTGGCCTTCATCTGTTCATCCCCGGTTTCAAAACCTTTCCAATATGCTGAAATCACGGTGGCAAAATCATAACCGTTTACCATATCGGACAACTGCTCAAGCTTCCGATTCATGACTTCATCAGGCTTAAGATTTGTGGCTTTGGCTTCAGTAATGACCGTAGTCATAAACTTTTCCACTATGGCCGACATGCCGTTACCGTCTGGTTTTGTACGTGTAGAGATATTCTTCATCAATTCCGCATAAAGGGAACGCGCCTGGCCGCTTGTGGAATGCAGGCGCCGGTCAGGATTGAGGTCAGCAGATATCGCAACTAGCTTCTTTTCCAAAGCTACGGCTCGGACGAGATTCAGGAAGAAAGTTTTACCGGAACCATACTCGCCGATAATCAGGCGGAAAGTAGACCCACCGTTAGCGATACGCTCAATATCTTTTATCAGTGTTTCCAGTTCAAGGGAGCGTCCAACTTGTATTAAATGCTGGCCCACCCGCGGGACAACGCCAGCCCTGAGAGATTGAACTACCGCATCGCGATCACGTTGCCTTATAGCTGTCATTTGGCTACCTCTCTTAAGATTTCCTGGTTAATCTCTATATTGGTTCCCGACTCGATAAGCAGCGACTGCTCAAATTTGTCATAGAAAGCGTCATTGACCCGTTCCATAACACCATCAAGCGGCAAGCCCCTGTCCTGGGCGAGTTCTTCAAGTTCGGCTCTGGACCATTCAGTTCTAGAGAACAGTGACCGGGCAAAATCCGAATACTCCGGCTCCAGACCGGGCAGAAGAGATTCTGTTGTTGATGCGGTTTCTTCTGCCGGTTCCTCAGCGGCGGGTGTGGGAGTAATTGTGGGCTCGGTCTCAAAAACTGGGGCAAGAAGTGCCGCGACCCGTTCAGAGTCTGCCTGCAATGCCGCTATCTTCTTCGGGTCCAATTTAAATGTAGAAGCCGCCTTCGCCGGTTTCGGCAGAGCAAAACCTTCTTGACCGGCTTTTGCAGGGCGAACGGTAATCGGCTCTTTTGCTGAGGAATGTATAAGGGAATACAGCAATTTCGTGTCTATCCCTAATAATTTATAAACCTTTTCCAAGGTTTTAACTTCAGTTGCCCCTACCGATGAATCGGTTAGCGCAACCAAAGCAATGGAGTCACCAATATATTCTTTCTCTTCTTTTTTTAGGCCTGCTATTCTCTTTGTAAGTCCTGTTAGCTTCGGTGGTTCAGCCATGAGCATGCGCAGATGCGCGTGGAGGCGTTTCTTCTGTGGTTCGGCCAGAGGTTGGTGGTCAATCTGCCGTTTCAGTAATTCCCTTTCGGAATCGGCAATTGTTTCGTCTGCGGCAGCCACAGCGGCACCGAGGTGCAGGGTTAATGCAGTCATCTGGTAGCGCGGCGTTGCGTTTCTGATCAGATTCTCCGGCTCATCGGAGAAAATTACAGCGGTTGATTCTGCTGTAGGAGTAGCGCCTATGTTTAGCCCGGTTTCAAGACCAATTCCTGCATCTACCAACGCGCATTCGAAGTCAGTTATTGTGCCTTTATCAAATTCCTTCCAATCCGGGAGCAGTTCCTGTATTTTCCTGAAAGGGATCCCTGTAATTCCGCTATTTGAAGTCAGCAATCCCTTCATATATTCTATGGACTTCTTATGGTTCTCAGGCCATAACATAGACGGCAGCTTAAGAGTTGCTTCAAAAGACCCAAGAGTTTCCTTGGTTTTCCCAAGGAAGCGGCTATAGGGTTCCAGCCTCACACAACATTCGTCAGCAATGTCTTGAAGCTTCTTAACCGGCCCGGTAAGGAGGCTGACATCAGGCAAAGAAGTTGCGAATGCTAAGCTCCCTCCTCCTAAGAAGCCAGAACTCGCCGGGTGATACTCCATTTTTAGTCTGGTCTGATTCTTCTGTAATACAATACCATCGCCATATTTTTTTGCATACAGTGAGATGAAAAGCCGCTTGAACTCCGTCTGACAGCGGACGGCTGGGGTGCGGGCATGATAGTTGGGATTACCTATGAGCCAGGCATAAGCCCATTCCGCCGGCAAGGGCTTGCCATCATTAGCGCATTGCGAAAGCCCCAGGCGATGAAGGAATGTTAACTGATTCCAATTGTTTTGTGCGGGAGGTTGTTTGAGATAAATCTTTTCAGAGGTGGTTTGAAGTTTGAGGAAATTCAAAAGTTCACCAGCGTAGCCCTGAAATGATCTGCTCTTGGCAGAGTAGATGCCAATAAGTCTTTCTATTTCAGATTGGATAGCCGGAATTTCAGTTTTAGCCGCCTCACTGGTTTTAACATCGTGAAGTATCCTGCGCTCCAGGCCATAGAAGTACAAAAACACGTACCCGATATCGGCATCGGGGTCTTTCCGTCCTGTTGAATGCCAATACAAATATGAAGCCCGAGCTTCAGGAGAAACTGACATATATGAAGGCCAGTAACTCATTCTGCGCAAGGAGCACTCTGCAACATTCTTTGCGACCGGCAGCTTGGGGTTTATTAAAGCCGGTTCAGTGCTGCTGCCGCTAACACAGGAGAGATTTGCCCCGACATAAACCAGACCTGGCACTTCAAATTCGCGAATATTCGTGGATTTCCCTGCAGGCTGCCAGACTGCGTCTCCATTACTGATAAGATTGCGCGTTGCAAACGATGGTTCTGTGGATACAGTTATGCGGAAATTGTCGAAATTTATATCCCTGCTAGGCGTCGGCGGGTTTTGGGGCTCAACTTCAGCTTCGGAATTGCTTATGTTGGTTTTAATGGCCCAGATGGCAATACCGCAAACAGCGAGGAATAGAACCACCTTCCAATAGGTGATTAAAAGCACTATCACTCCAAGTATCATTAACCCGACTATGTTGCCAGCTGTTAATTTTCCGCGAGCCATCAAAGACCTCCGCCTTTCTAGTGAAATCTATTTTATGTTGCTTCTGGCTTTTACGAATTTATCCAAATCCTGCGGCCTGATTTTCCACTGGCCGATTTTAAAAGCCTTGATTTCTTTTTTCGCAATTAAATCTCTGACCCATTCCTCAGTGATTCCAAGTATTTTGGAAACCTGACGAACAGTCAGATATTTTGAAATATCATCCATTGACCACTCCTGATTAGATAAATCCCCGCTAATCCCTGCCAGTCCTTATTCTATTGCTTTGACAGGAGTTGGTCAATCAACGTTTATTAATAAAAGTATAGCAAGCCAACCCGACAAGGGCGTGTCGCGTTGCAAAAGCCGTTTTGGCCAGAAATTTCCGTTAAATTGCCGTTAAATTTCCGATAAATATAATTCTCCGTCGGGTGGGTTAACAGGATGTATCATGAATGGTGCTGTTAACCCGCGTGTTTGCGAAATGTCAGTCCCTCAAAGCCCTGGCATCCTAGATTTTATTAAGGACTTCGGAGATAAACTTGGCCTTACCATAGATAAGCTGCCTTAAATTACCATTGACCCACTACAAACAAACACCTACAATATCGTATTGGCATATGCCAACAGCTTCCACGGAGGAACTTATGTGCGAGTCCAGAAAATGCAGAAAAGTCCACGCAAAACCCGCCTGCTCCTGCTTCGGACCGGAGGGTAAGACCGCTAAAGTCAGCGGCGAGGTACGCCTGAAGCTCGACGAGTTCGAGGCGCTGCGACTGGCCGACGCCAAAGGCCTTTATCAGGAAGCCGCGGCCAAAAAGATGGGCGTCTCGCGCCAGACATTCGGAAATATTATAAATTCAGCCCGGCAGAAGATCGCCGACGCCCTTGTAAGCGGCAAGTCCATACAGATAACCGGCGGCACCGTAAAGCTCACTGGCGGCGGCTGCGGTTGCGGGAACCATGGCGAGGGAAAGAAGCACATCTGCTGCGGCGGGAAGAAAGACCATACGGCTATTAAAAAAGACGCCGGCTTAAAGAGCAAGAAGCGCTAAATAATCGGGTAACCCGCAAATTTCCGGTTCCGGAGCACTATTGATGAATATAATAAAAATAACTTTCTTTGCCTTTGTACTGTCGGCAGTTGCGGGCCAAGCCCTGGCCGCGGATTATTCCCTGCCCGACTGCCTGGCCAAAGCCGCGGCCAACAGCCCGGACCTGCTGCGGGAAAAAGCGGTGCTGGACGAGAACCAGGCCGGCTATACCGTATCAAAAGGCGCGTTGCTGCCGCAGCTTGACGCCACCTTAAGCTATCAGCGCTACGACCACCAGTTGCCCAGCAAAAAAGCCCTTTTCGGCACTTCGCTGGACGATTATTACTCGGATCTAACCTTTAAGCAGCTGATCTTTTCAGGCGGGAAGTACATGTCCCAACTGCGCGCAGCCACCGTTTCTGTCGAGGCGCAAAAACAGCGCGTATCCTTTGCCGGCCGGGAGCTGGCCTTCAGCGTGACGAAAGCCTACTACGAACAGCAGCGCGCCGCGCAAGCCCTGGAAATACAAAAAAGCGTGCTTGCAAAACTTTCGCAGCAGCGGGTAGCCGCCCAGTTGCTTTATAACGGCGGGCGGACCAGCGTGGTGGACGTGCTGAAGATCCAGACCAACGAAAGCGCCCAGCGCGACGCCGTGGCCAACGCTGAAAACCAGGTCTACGTCAAAGCGCTGGCACTCGGCCAGACTATGGGCGTTGAAGAGCCGGTAGGGGCGTCTTTCGCCATGCCGCAGATAAACGAGGCCGCCGCTTTTGAAAAAAATATTCCCGGCGCCATGCTGGCCGCCAACCCGGAAATGCTCTACGCCGCCCGCAGCGTGGAGAAAAGCAAACTTGAAATTAAGACAGCTGCTTCGGCTCATTATCCTTCCGTCTACCTTAAAGGTTCGTATTTCATGGAAGACAATGACTTCTTCCCCGGCAACGCCAACAGTTACGCCGGGGTTTTCCTGGCCCTCCCTATCTATGCCGGCGGCGCGGTAGCGGCGCAGACCGGCCGGGCCGGCGCGCGCTACACCCAGGCGCGCGAGGCAGAGCGCAAAACCCGCCTGGCGGTTTATGCCCGCTACGCGGCCGCCGTTTCCACCGCGCTGGACAAGAAAGAGCGCGTGGCCACCTCGGCCAAAACGCTTGAGCTCGCTAAAGAAACGCTTACAGCCTCGGAACTGCGCTACTCCGCCGGCAAGATCAGCGTGGTGGACCTGCTGGACGCCCAGAACCTGTGGAGCAACGCTTACCTGGCTTATGCCAACGTTATTTTCGACTATCTTATAAACGCCGCCGAGGTACAAGCCATCTGGCCCGAAGCCGTAAAGGGAGAACTTCTGAAATGAAAAAGATCCTGATTCCTGTTCTGATATTGAGCGCCTTCGCCTTCGGCTGCGGCAAAAAAGAGCCTCCGGCCCCGAAGATACCCGGCGTTAAGACCATAACCATAGCGCCCGCCTCCATAGCGGCGTCCATAACCTTGTCCGGCACGGTGGAGTCCAAAGCCAGGGCCTGGCTTATTTCACCCGCCGATGGCGCGGTAATGGCCATAAACAAAGAGGAAGGCGACGCCGTGGCCAAAGGCGACGTGCTGGCCCTTATAATGCCGCTGGAGCAGCAGAACCTGCTGGGCCAGGCCAAGGCGGAATACGACGAGGCAAAAAAAGCGGCCGAAGCCGGCGGCAGTGAAACCGCAGCGTCCCTTGAAGCCGCAAGAGAGCGCTACGAGGCGGCCAAGAAACTCTACAAACCCTTCCCGGTGGTCACCCCTGTGGACGGCGTGGTCATACTGCGCAAGATAGATATCGGCGAGAATGTCTCGGCCCGCCAGAACCTGCTGGCCGTGGCCGACCTCACCCGGCTGGTGGTAAAGACTGCGGTTTCAGAACAATACTCCGGGCGCGTCGTTAAAGGCCAGGGAGTGAAAGTTAAGATAGAAGGCGCCGGCGGGAATTTTGCCGGGCAGATCTCGCTGGTTTCGCCGGGCATCAACACTGAGTCGCGCACTTCCGACATCGAGATAAAACTGCCGCAGAGCCCCAGGCTGCGCCCCGGCATGGCCGCCGAAGTGGAACTGACTGTGGCCGCCAGCCATAACACCATAGTGCTGCCCCAGGACGCCCTGGTGATAAAGCCGAACGGGGCAAAGGTAGTGTTCGTGATAGAAGACTTGAAAGCCGTAATGATAAAGGTGGAAACCGGGCTGGAAGTTAATGAGAAAGTTGAAATTGTAAAGGGGCTGAAGTTCGGCCAGGCCGTGGCCGTGGCCGGGCAGGAGAACCTGAAGGACGGCGCGCAGGTGAAACTGGCCGGCGGGGAGAAAAAGCCGGAGGGTAAGGGCAAATGAAAATAACGGATCTTTCCCTTAAAAAACCGGTATCGGTCATTATGCTGATGCTGTCGGCCTATGTGCTGGGCATAATGGCCTTGCTCACGCTGCCGGTAAACCTGCTGCCCGATATAGTCTATCCCCTGGTCAAGGTCAACATCAACTGGCGCGGCGCCACCCCGGAGGACATAGAGAACCAGATAGCCGACCTGGTGGAGCAGAAGGTGGCCACGGTGGACGATTTGGACTATATCTCCTCCACCTGCATGGACGGCGCCTACGAATTGCTGGTTAATTTCGATTTCCGCGCGGACAGGGACGTGGCCTACCAGGACGTGGTGGCCAAGATGGGCATCGTGCGCAAGAACCTGCCCAGGGACGCCGACGAACCCACGATAATCAAAGCGGATCCTTCCCAATTGCCGGTAGTGGACCTGCTGGTTACTTCGGAGGCCTGGGACGTGGTGCGGCTGCGCACCTGGGTGGATAACTACCTGAACCTGCTATTTACCTCCGTGCCCGGGGCCGCCGGTACCGACGTAAGCGGCGGCGTAAAGCGCGAGATCCGCGTGCTGGCCGACCCTTTTAAAATGCAGGCCAAGGGCGTCAACGCCGACCTGCTGGCGCGCCGCCTGAAAGACGAGAACGTGGAGCTTTCCGGCGGGCGTGTGACCACTGGGCGCAAAGAATTCCTGGTGCGCACCAAGGCGGAGTTCGCTGACGTGGAAGAGATAAAGAATACCGTAGTCACGACCGACAAATACGGCAAGACCGTTTACATAAAAGACGTAGCGGAGGTGAAAGACGGCGGCGACATTCAGCGTATTAAAACCAAGCTCAACTCCAAAGAAGGTGTGAAGCTTTCCATCTTCAAGCAGGTGGCCGCCAATACGCTGGACGTGGAGGCGGCCATAAAGCAGCGGTTAAAGGAGATCCAGCCGCTGCTGCCGCCGGGGATCAAACTGGCGCCTATCTACACGCAGGGCGCCTATATAAGCGCAGCCAATACCGGCGTGCGGGATGCCGCGCTGATAGCCATGCTGCTGGTAGTGCTGGTGACCTGGTTCTTCCTCGGCACCTGGAAGCGGACGCTGGTCATAATCCTGTCCATGCCGGTCTCCATGCTGATAACCTTCTTCTGCATGAAGGTGCTGGGGTTCTCGTTCAATATCTTTTCCCTGGGCGGCCTGATCCTGGCCATCACCATCATCCTGGACGATTCGGTGATCGTCCTTGAGAACATAACGCGCCACCAGGAGAGCGAACTTGAAGCGGGCGGAGCGCGGCGGCCGGCGCAGGAGCTCATAGCGCTGGCGACCAACGAGGTTTCACAGGCTTTGTTGTTCGCGGTGCTGACCTTTGTGGCGCTGTTCCTGCCGTTCCTGCTGGTGCCGGGCCTGGCCACGCTGCTGTTCCGCGAGCTGATAATCATAGTGTCCATAGCGGTGTTCTCCTCGCGGATAGTTTCAATAACCGTAACGCCGCTGCTGGTAAAGTTGCTGCACGAGCAGGCGCAAGCCGGCGCGGGCCGGCCCTTCGGTGAACAGCTGCTTGAAAAGCTGAAAAACAAATACCGCGCCACGCTTTTATGGGCGCTTGCGAAGAAGAAGCAGGTGATGTGGGCTACGGCGCTGCTCTTTGCCGCCGGCCTGTTCTCTTTCGGGCAGGTGGGGCGCGAGTTCCTGCCCAAGGCCGACGACGGGCAGATAACCATAAAAGTGAAGATGCCCAGCGGCAGTTCCATGCGGGAGACCGAAAAGGCGCTGTCCAACATAGAGAAGAAGGTCAAGGAACTGCCCGGCGTGGACAGATATTTCTCTATAGCCGGCGGGCGTGTCTGGGGACTTGTCACCTACGAGTTGTCCAATGAGGGACAGGTGGACGTTTACCTTGTTCCCCGGGATGAAAGACCGCTGGATACTGACGCTTATATAGCCAAATACGGCGCGGAACTGCAGCAGAGCGCGCAGTATCCCGGCGCGAAAGTAAATGTGTTCCACACCAAGATGAAAGGCATAAGGCAGGAAGGCGAGTATGACGTGGAGGTGGAGCTTTACGCCCCCAAGACCATGAGCATAAACGACCTCTATGCGCTGGCTACGAAGACGCTGGGCGAAATAAAAGAGATTAAAGGGCTTTCCGCTCTGGACATCTCGATAGATGTTAGCAAGCCCGAATACCAGCTTATCCTCAACAGGGCGAGCGCGGCCGACCTGGGTTTTAGCGCGGCGCAGGCGGCTGACCTTGTAAAAACCTACGTGGACGGGAAAATAGCCTCCAATTACAAGGACGGCGGTTATTATTACCCCATACGCCTGGTGGTGGACGAGGCGTCAATCGGCGGCAAAGAGGATATAGCCAATATGCCGGTGCTGTCGCCGCGCAACCTGCCGGTATACCTGCGCGACCTGGGCAGGCTGGTCTACAGCGTGGGCCCGGTGGAAATACAACGCAAGGACCAGATGCGCCTGATAAAAGTCACCGCGTCGGTGGTGGGCGCGGACGTGGGCAAGACCACGGACCAGGTGTATAAGAAAGTGGGGACCATGTCTTTCCCGCCCGGGGTTTACGTCAGGGCCGGCGGGCAGGCCAAGATGATGGCGGATAACTTCAAGGCGCTGGCTTCGGTGCTGGTGCTGGCGCTGTTCTTCGCCTATATCATACTGGCCATCCAGTTCGAGTCCTTCCTCTGGCCCGCCCTGATCCTGGTCCGCATCCCGCTTTCGCTTATAGGCATAAGCCTGGCGCTGCTCCTGACCGGCTCCGCTTTGGGCATTACCGTGATAATAGGCGTTCTGATACTCGCCGGCATAGAGGTACTGCACGGCGTGGTGCTGCTGACCTTCATCCAGGAACTGATAGCGGACGGTATGCCGCTTGAAAAGGCCGTGGTAGAAGGCGCCGTCTTAAGGATGCGGCCGATCCTGATGACGTTCTTCGTGGGCATCATGGGCCTGCTGCCGCTTGCCCTGGGGCTGGGCGAGGGCACCGAACTGCTAAAGCCCATGGCCATAGCCGTTATCGGCGGGCTGCTGTTCTCCATATACCTGACCTTCTACTTCATGCCGGCGGCGTACGTCGCCCTGATGGAGATGAAAACGCGTTACGGCAAGTCGGAGGGTTAAATGCTGAAGCTGCTGCCTTTGGCCGGTTTAATGTTCCTTGCGGGCTGTTCTTCCGGTGACCTGTCCCGCAGGGCGGTACGGCAGGTGGAAATCTTCTACAAGCCGCTGCCGCCTTCGGAAAAGACAACGCGCATGGTGGAAGCCCTGCTTAAAGAGTACGGCGCCGCGCTGGAAGTGAAAAAATACGACATCCTGGCCCCGGCGTCGGCGCCGCTGATAAAGAAATACGGCCTGCCCGAGACCCATTTCCCCTTCGCCCTGCTGATAGACGGCAGTTACAGCGCCCGGCTGGACGGCCAGGCCGTGGACTTCGTGGAATTCCCGCTGGAGCTGAAAGGGATAGGCCGGCATGAAGGCGATTGGTCGCTGCCGCAGCTGCGCCGCGCGCTGGACCGCCCGGAGCTGATGCTCCCGCTGGATACTTCCCGGAAATGGGCGCCGGACGCCCACAGCCATGACGAGAGCGGCGGCCAATGAGCCACGGACACCAGGCCACTGCAACCCGCTTATCCCCAGAATGCGCAAATCGGCCTGGCTGGGCGGTTTACTGGACGGGGTCAATATCGCCTCATTGGCGCTTATAGCCGCTGTCATCTGGCAGCTTGGGAGAACATCTTCGAACACCCCGCTTGATCTTGCGCTCGTGCTGATTTACCTCGCGCTACTCATCCGCTTCAAACTCAATTCCACCTGGCTGATAGGCGCAGGGGCGCTGTTCGGCTTGCTGAAAGCATACTTGCCTTAACATGAACCGCAGAACAGCGCCAGCCGCCCCGACACGGAATTCCTGCTTCTGGTAGGGCGGGGGCATCACAAGATATAGCGCCATATCCCCCTCAATTCTTGACATCATGAATACGCAATGCTTATAATGTAGTTGCGAAATATCGCAACTACTACAGCGAGGCTATTATGACAAAAACGGAAACCAGACGGCTGATCTACACAATGCACGCGCAGGTCTGCTCCGTGCTCTCCAACGCCAAGCGCCTTGAGATCATCGACCTGCTGCGCTCCGGCGAGAAAACCGCCGGCGACCTGACAAGGGAAATGGAAATCCCCAAGCCCAATGTTTCCCAGCAGCTGACCATCCTGCGGGAAAAGGGAGTCCTGCTATCACGCCGCGAGGGCCAGCACATCTACTACCGCCTGTCTTTCCCCAAAATGCTCAAGGCTTACGACCTGTTAAGACAGGTCCTTATCGAACGCCTGCAGGAACAGGGCAACGTAGCGGCCCGGTTGGGAGGAAAAATAAATGCGTAAGCTCCGCGACTTTTCCCTGGTTCATTTTTCCGTAGACCATCCCCGCTGGGTGGTAGCCGTCACCCTCTTTATAACCTTGGTCGCACTGTCCGCGTTCCCCAGGGTCCGTACCGACACTAATCCCAAGAACATGCTCCCGGCCGATTCCGCGGTCCGGGTCTCCAACGACGCCGTAGAAAAGACCTTCGGCCTCTACGAGGACATGATCGTGGTCGGCATCAAGAACGAAGCCGGTATTCTCAATAAAACAACGCTGGAAAAGATAAAGCGCATCAATGAGGGAATACTGCAGATCGCCGGAGTGGCCGCCCGCGACGTGGCGGGTTTCTCCACCATAGACAATGTCACCGTAGACAATGGGACGCTCCAGGTGGGGCCCCTCATGCCGGAAGTGCCGGGAGACCCCCGCGCCCTTGAAGGACTGCGGAAACAGCTTTTCGAGAACCCCATGTTCGTCGGCCGCATTATCTCGCAGGACGGCAAAACCGCGGCTATCTATGTACCCCTTGAAAAGGGCGCCAACGGCAAAGCCGTAGCCGATAAAATACGCGAGCTGGTCAAAGCCGAAGGCGGTCCGGAGAACTATTACGTCGCCGGCGACCCGGTGGCGCGCGACACCTTCGGCGCGGAGATGTTCAAGCTGATGGCGATCTTCGCGCCCATGGCCGGCCTGCTCATGTTCGCGGCCCGCTATTTTATGTTCGGCGACCTTTTCCTCTCCGCCGCGCTCATGATGGACGCCATGATAGCCACCGTCTGGAGCATGGGCCTGCTTATCGCCCTGGGCTACCCCATCCACATCATGAGCTCCATGGCGCCGGTGTTCCTGATGGCCATCGCCACGGACTCCATCCACATCTTCAACGAGTTCTACTTCCGCTTCCGTGAAGAAAAGGACAAGAAGACCGCCATTATAAAAACCATGGAGGCGGTGGGGCGGCCGGTGCGGTATACGGCGCTGGCTACCGCGGCCGGGTTCTCGGTGCTATTGTTCATGGATATTGTCCCGGTCAAGATCTTCGGCGGCCTGGTGGCCTTCGGCACCGTCCTGCTGCGGATACTGAGTTTCAGCTTTATCCCGGCTATGTTCACTTTCGTCAGTGAAAGATCCATAGAAACGGCTTCGCGCGGTGAAGACGCGGAGTCCAGCCGGATATCACAATTCCTCGCGCACCTCGCCCGGCTGGGGGCGCATAAACCCCGGGCAGTAGTTCTCACCGGCCTCGCTTTATTCGCCGTGGCGGTAGCCGGCACGACCCGCATAAAGGTCAATAACAATATGGTGGAGTGGTTCACGAAGTCCAGCGAAGTCCGCACCGCCGACCGCGTTATGAACGCAGCCCTGGGCGGAACCTCGCTCGGCTACCTGGTGGTCAACTCGACAGGCGACGAAGAGGAATTTATAAAATCCCCGCAGGCCCTGCGCTATATCGAGGGGCTCCAGCGCAGCCTCGAAAAACTTCCGGAAGTGGGAAAGACAACTTCGGTAGTGGATTATGTTAAAAGGATCAGCCGCGTCCTGCACCAGGACGACCCGGCTTACGACAAGGTTCCGGAATCCAAAGAGCTCGCCGGGCAGTATCTCTTTCTCTTCGGCATGTCGGCCAAACCAGCCGATCTTGATAACGTAGTTGACCCCTACTACAAGAAAGCCAATGTCTGGGTGCAGCTCAAGACCTGGGACGCCGGGGCTATGCGCAAAGTGATAGAGGCCGCGCAGAACTATCAGCGGGAAAATCCCTTCCCCGTGGAGATAAAACCCGCCGGCATCGCTTACTTCAACCTGGTCTGGAACGACGCGGTGCTGTGGGATATGATCAAGGGTTTCCTGCTGGCCCTGGTAGTAATCTTCGCCATTCTGTCCGTTAACTTCCGGTCGGTCAAATGGGCCATGGTGGGCTATATTCCCCTTCTTTTCACCGTAATCCTGATCTACGGCGCCGTGGGCTTTGCGGGTAAAGACTTCGACATGCCTATCTCGGTGCTTTCCTGCCTCTCGCTGGGCATGGCGGTGGACTTCGCCATTCACTTCATCAACAGGTTCCGGCTGCGGCTGGCTGAAGGCCGGAACGCGGCCGCGCCCGAATCCATTGAGGAAGCCCTGGTGTGGACCGCGGCGCGCCCCGGCAAGGGCGTATTACGCAATGCCATACTGTTCGCCGCGGCCTTCTCAGTGATGTTGTTCGCGCCCCTGACCCCCTACATCACAGTGGGCGCTTTTATTGTGTGTATGATGCTGCTGAGCGCGGTGCTCTGCATCATCTACATTCCCGCCCTGATAGTGCTTTTCAGGAAACAACTGTTCGCAGCCTAAGAGAGGATAAATATGACCAGACTGATATTAAAGATACTAATAGCGGCCGCCACATTAACGCCGGCCAGTGCCGCCCCCGCCCAGCCTCTGGACGCCGCCGGCATAGTCGGCAGAATGCAGCAGGCATTTTTTTCGCCCGGCGACAGTTTCCGGGCCCGCATCAAAATGACGCTGAAAGACGTTTCCGGGGGCGAACGTTTCCGGGAGCTGACCATGCTGCGCGTCAACATGCCCGGCGGGGACCAGAGATACTTCATGTATTTCCACGCGCCCGGCGACGTGCGCCGCATGGCCTTTCTGGTCTACAAGTACGCCGCCAAAGAGTCCGACCGCTGGCTGTTCATCCCGGCCCTGAACCTGGTCCAGCGCATAGCGGCCAAAGACTCCCAGTCCAGCTTTGTCGGTTCCGATTTCAGCTACGAGGACGTCTCGGGCAGGAACTTGGCCGCCGACGCGCACAAACTGCTGCGCGAAGAGGAACTGGGCGGCAAGCCCTGCTACGTGGTGGAAAGCGCGCCCAAAAGCGCCGTTTCCTATAAGAGGAAAGTCGCCTGGATAGACAAGGCCGCTTTCCTGCCCCTTAAAGAGGAATATTACGACGTGCAGGACCAGCTCTTCAGGGAATTCACCGCCGATGAGATCAAGGAGATCGACGGCATCCCGACCGCCCTGAAACGCACCATGAAGAACGTAAAATCCGGCCACCAGACCGTGGTGGAATTCAGCGAGGCCAAGTACCGGCTCGGCCTCAAGGCCGGGGATTTCAGCGAACGGGCACTGCGCAATCCGCCCGGAAGCTGGATAAAATAAACATGGACCGCTCCCGGCTCTTAACGCTCCCTCTCCTGGCTTTATGCCTGCCGGCCGCCGCTGAAACCGGCGCGCTGGACTGGCACGGTTCAGTCCAGGCCAACTACGCCTCAAGGCTGGGCACTACGCGGCACGGCAAGCCGCCGTCCGGGGATCTCCTGCTGGGCGAGGAGCGCCTTCAGCTGCAACTCTCCGGCACCGCTCCCGGCGGCGGGGCGGGCTACTTCGCCAAGACGGACTTCCTGCGCGACGAGGCGAACGCCGACAGTTCGGTGGACGTGCGCGAGGCCTACCTGACCTACGCCAAAGGCCCATTCGATTTCAGGGCCGGCCGGCAGATCCACACCTGGGGCGTGGGCGACCTGCTTTTCATCAACGATCTTTTCCCCAAGAATTACGCCGCGCTTTTCTCCGGCCAACCGATGGAATATCTTAAGACGGGCGCGGGCAGCTTTAAAGCGAGCGTCTATTCCGAGAAGGCATCCCTGGATATCGTCGCCACCCCGGCCTTCGAGCCGGACCAATTCCCCACCAGCCAGAGCTTTTTTCTTTTCGACCCGTTCAGCCAGGTTGCGAACCGGGTAGAAGCCAAACCGCGTCACGACCTGGGAAACGCGGAGCTTGCCGCGAGGCTTTACCGCCCGGTCCTGGGCTTCGATGCGGCGCTCTATGCCTACCGCGGTTTCTTCCGCACCCCCTCGATGGAACCGGACTCAATGACCGCCCCGACACAACTCACTATAGTCTACCCGAGGCTCGCCGTCTACGGCGCCAGCCTTCAGGGCAACGCCGCCGGCGGAGTGTTGAGCTTCGAAGCCGGTTATTATGATTCCAGGCAGGATATCGCCGGGACCGATCCGCTAATTCCTAATTCGCAAACCCGGTTCCTCGCCGGCTATCAACGCTCCCCCTGGACGGATTTTACGGCCGGCCTCCAGTATTACGGCGAGTATATGCACAACTATAACCGCTACGAGGCCAGCTTTCCCGCCGGCTTGCCGAAGCAGGACCGGCTGCGCCAGTTGCTGACGCTCCGGCTCACACAGTTCCTGAAATACCAGACCTGGAAGCTTTCGCT
>JGI24728J21555_1000324_pt1 | contig 26729 bp, 27 predicted proteins | sample EPASupsiteSAE305_FD_21555 | JGI IMG/M metagenome (IMG submission 21555) | reverse complement strand
AATAAAGCAAGAATGAAATGTTAATAGTATTAATTAGGAGTCTTATTCTTGGGCTTCGTGAGTATCTTTAAAGGTTTCGCGAATGGTGAGAAACTCTTCTAAGTGCTCAAAAAAGATATCTATGAGCTGAGGATCGAAATGTTTCCCTCTCTCCTCTTTAAAGAGGGTGAAAATTTTCTCATCATCCCATGCCCTCTTGTAAACGCGGTCACTTCCGAGTGCATCGAATACATCAGCAAGGGCTGTGATTCGACCGTAAATATGGATCGCTTCTCCTGATAGCTTTCGCGGATACCCGCTTCCGTCGTATTTTTCATGGTGCTCATAAGCAACAATCGCCGCTGCTTGGAGTAAAGTGCGGCGTGAGTGTTTAAGCATCTCGTAGCCGAGTAAGGCATGGGTATCCATAATACGACGTTCTTCTTCGTCAAATCGTCCCGGCTTATTTAAAACGGCATCGGGGATGGCGACTTTTCCGATATCGTGCATCGGAGAAGCCTGTTTGAGCATTTCCGCTTCCTCTTCATCCAATCCGTAATACAATGCGAGAAGTTTGGAATATTCTGCCACCCTTTTGACGTGATTTCCTGTCTCCTTGGAGCGGCTTTCCCCGATAGAACCCATCGTAAAGACGACTTCTCTTTGGGTCTCTTCGATTTCTTGGTTAAGATCGGTGATTTCGTTTAGGGCATGATCCATTCCGCTGATCATGGTATTGAAAGATCGTGAAAGCTCTCCGATTTCATCGTCTCGTTTAATGTGTACTTGCTGGGTGTAGTCACGTGTACGGGTAATTTTTTTAGCGGTATTGGAGAGGGTCATGATCGGTTTGATCAAATGCGTTGCGATGAAATAAGCGGCAAGTGCAATAAAAACAGCACCGCCGAGCAAGAAGAGGATAAACCATAGTTCGTATTTGTACAAAAGACGATAGGCAAATTCTTTTTTCTCTTCCAAGACGACGGTGAGATCGGGAGCATTTTTAAGTGTTTTGGATACTTTGAGAGAATCCTGAAAAAGAGAAGGACGTAGGGATGTCGTTCCATCGGCATGCTGAATGTAATAGTGTCTTTGTTGCGTATTGGAAAAAAAGCGTTTGAAATTTTCTACCGGATAGCGTACATGGAGTATCCCGATCGGTTGCGTTGAGAATGTCGAGTAGACGTTAACGCTCAAAAAAGATTTGAAACGGTTTGTTTTTCCAATTGTATTGAAATCACTGGAAGCGATAATCATCCCATGGGGGTCGGTAAGATAAAAATCTCCCACCATTTTTAGATCATTTTTTTTCGATAACAACGCATTACTGATACGTCGATCTAAGTCTTTGGTATAAACATCGTTCATGATATCCGATTTTGCTAGGAATGCCATATCATTGTGCAGCGTTAGCAGATGTTGGTCGATACGTTCAACACTCAAGTGCAGTTGGGTATTCATCTCCTGCGTAACGGCATCGTAGAGTTCCTGACGGAACGAGTTTCCTACCAAAAACATAGTTAGAGCGTAGGGGATGAGGCTGACCGCCAGAAAGAGAAGAATCGTTTTGAGTTTAAAACTCATAAATGACCTTTACACTCGAATCAACCATCGAGGAGGGGATGTACCCGATTGCTCCTTCGACATTTTGGACGAATGCTTTGATGGATTCATGAGAAGGCTGAGTAATGGGAGGGGTTAGCCCTTGGAAATGCTGTTTGACCCAGTAGGTATTTAGACGGTCTCGATCCATTTTTAAAATTTCATTTTCGAATGTAATTCGAGAAGGGTCTTGACCGAGTAGATTGAGCGGAATGATCTTTTGATTCCCGATGGCGTGACGTTTCATCAAAAAGAGATCCCGTATTTGTTGGGACGTAATTTCTGAAAGAGTGATCTTTTTAGAGATAATAATACTGTACTCCGCACCGAATAAACTCCCATAAAGAAAGTAAAAAATCAACAATTTTTTCATCAGAAGAGTACCGAAAAGGAGAGTAGGGTACGGTTCTCATTTTCTTGAGAATGCCACTGATATTCCCCTTTGATAGAGACAGGATAAATTGGACGGTAGCTGTATCCGAAAATACCGATGTGGTCTTTATAATCACGATGCTGATCATCGTAATATTCGTAACGTCCTACAATAGCGTGTTCGTTTGAAAAATGATAGACGCTTTGGAGATATCCGCTGAGGGTAAGATCGCTTTTGGCATGCTGATAGTCGGTTTGAGCTGTAATGGCTTCTGCACTTAGGAGGAGAGAACCGTTATCGTATTTTACATTTCCTTGTAAAAAACGTGTTTTTTCATCCGAGTTTAATGCGATAAATTCCCCGATACTTCCGCCGAAACTTGTTTCCATGGAGAGCTCATGTTCTAAGGATAAACCGTAAAAATGGGTATTTGGGATATTGATATACTCTTCATCCATATCGTGGGTTGCTTGGCCGAAGAGATGATAGCGGGTTGTACTGCTTTGGGGTAGATAGCCGTTCATATCGATACCGGTCAAAAATTTCGGGAATAAAAGAGAACTGTAGAGGGGGTTGGATGTGGTGTCTCGTAGAACATTAATCGGTTCAAGATTCCAATATCCGATCGGAGTTATCTGTTTACCAACGCGGAAATTAAAGGTATCGGACATCCAAATATCCATGTATAAACGTTCGATATGAAACTTTTGACTTCCCCCTTCATTCCCATTGGTAAGGTGTTTATGATAAAATCCGACTGCTTCGAGTTCTGCTAAATACGAAACATTAGATCCGATATTACCGTATGCCATAACGGCAACATCGTCGATTGTAAAAGTATCTGCTTGTTGATTGGATTCAAATTCAGTGGAGACATAACCTCCCGCTGTTAAAGAATCATGAAGATTGAATCCATGACCAAATTCGTAAGGGGTTGCATAGAGAGGTGAGGTTAAAACTATGAGATAAAGGGATAAAAATCTAAACTGCACAAACAATCCTCAATAACTGAATCTTTTCAAAATTGTTTTTATCGTATCATAAAGTCAGATAAGATTTGCTTGTAATTTAGCTGTTGAGCTTAAATTCTAAAGTAAAATCTATCTCTATTGGTAGAGACGGAAGGAAGTTATAATACCGCTAAAAAAGGATAATACTGTGACAACCATCTGGCATAACCCGAAATGTTCAAAATCACGTGAAGCGTTGAAATTGCTCGAAGAGAAAGGGGGATCTTTTGAGGTATTCAAATATCTTGATACCCCCCCATCACGAGAAGAAATTACCGCTTTGTTAAAAAAACTAGGGATTTCAGCTCGGGAGCTGATGCGGACGAAAGAGGATCTGTATAAAGAGTTAGGGTTGGCAGAAGTGAATGATGAGGAGAAGCTGATCGATGCGTTAGCGGAATATCCTAAACTCATTGAACGCCCGATTTTGATCGAAGAAAATCGAGCGGTGATTGGTCGTCCGGTCGAAAAAACGATAGAGTTTTTAGGCTAAGTTCGGAATTTTTGGAGCTTTTGATTTAAATCTACGGTATTGAGATCAAGTCCATGTGCGACATTGGTAATCTGGGAGATACTGGTTGTATTGGACGTGGCAATGACATTGATTGAATCGATTTTGGTTGAAATCAACTGCATCCCCTCATTTAGTTCTACCAGTCCCTGATTGGAGTGATGGATACTCTTTGCCGCTATCGTCATGAGTGATGATGAGGTTTGGATTATCGTTTGAACCGCATTGGAATCTTTGGAAACCAGCTGGATCGAAGTAGCCGATTTATCCATTTTTTGGCTTGTATCGGTGATCGCAGCAACGATTGTACTGATGGTATGGTTGATCTTTGACAGGCTCTCTTGGGTCCGTTCGGCAAGTTTGCGTACTTCGTCGGCAACGACGGCGAATCCTCTTCCGTGTTCTCCGGCACGTGCTGCCTCGATAGCGGCATTAAGCGCTAAAAGATTGGTTTGATCGGCAATGTCCCCGATGATATTGAGTACCCCTTTAACCTCTCCAGCTTGAGAGCTAAGCGTTTTAAGATCATCCGAGAGAATCATTTGGGTTTGGGAAACGGTATGAATATCGTCATTCATCCGGGTAATTTGTTTACTGGCCTGAGTGAGTTGCGTAGAGGCTTCTTGGATTTTGGTATTCGTTTCTTCAGACATGCCGGTAGAGGTATGAATGATTTTTTGGAGGGTGAGAATATGGTTATGGCTTTGAGAAATATCGGTTGCGCTGGTTTCCAAACGCTGTTTAATCACTCTGCAAACACTGTAAAGTTCTTGGGCCGAGGAGATACTGTTATCGGATGAACATTTCATGCTGCTCATCATTTTTTGCAACTCTTGCATCGAATCATTCATATCTTTGGCCGCTGTGGATAACTCATCATTTCCGTTTGAATCGATCCGTTCAAGAAGATTTCCTGATCGAAGATGTTGTGCAATCTGAGTGAGATCGGCGATTTTTTTGAGTAAATATTTGGTGATATAATGAAGCACAATATGGACGATAATCATTCCGATCGGGAATGAGAGGAGAATGAGCCACAGCGTTTTTTGAAAATCTTTTTGAGCAATAGTATAGAGATTATTGGCATTGGTAATCTGCAACTCGATCAGCTCGTCAAGCTGTTCGCTGGCGGGGGTGATAGTGTAGGGAAAATCACTTTGGATCAGATCTAACACGCTCATCAATTGCTTATCTTTTATGGCTTGTTCGAGTAATAGGATAGAACGTTCGGCGCGGTCTATGATTACTTTTGCCGATGAAATCTTTTCTCCTTCTTCGGGTGTTACCGCACCTTTGAGATACGCATTCCATTGTTCTTTAAAATGCTTATGGGATTTTTCGACCGATAACAGCGCTGAGTCGAAATCTTCTGTCCCTTGTGAAAGGTTCGTTGCTGTGATTAGAATCTCTTTGTCGAGGGAATTTTTACAGCTGCGAAGATTTTGAAGCGGTTGAAGACTTTGGGTATGGATGGTCGTTAATGAGGTATTGGATAAATACATCCCTATAACGCCGATGATGATTGCGACAAGAGCAAACAACTGTGCCATGATGACAATGAGGGTAATCTTTTGACGTATTGAAAGCCGTGCGAAAAAAGAGAAAGACATACCGTACACCTTTGATGGGGGTACGGCAGTTTAAAATCTTATGGTTACAATGAGGTCACATTAATATTCTCAATAGATAATTCGGTCATTTTTGTCGAGCCATTTTGTGAAAAGTTCTTTTCCCCTTTCCGTATCGACAGCTCGAAGATCAAGAGCTGTTTCGGGATCGCGGATCATGGTATAAAAAATCCTATCATCAAACCCGCCTTTTGCGGCATCGTCCATGGATGAAGCATAATAGACGGTAGGGATTCGTGCCCAAAAAATCGCTCCCATACACATGGGACACGGATAGCAGGTGGTATAGAGAATGCAGTCGGAGAGATCGGATTTTCCTAATATATGAGAGGCTTTTCGGATGGCATTGATCTCTGCATGAGCGGTGGGATCGTTGGTCTGCAACACTTCATTATGCGCAGAAGCTATTATAAGCTCATCACGCATAATGAGTGCACCGAATGGCCCTCCGTGGTTGTTGAGCATCCCAAATACCGCTTCATCGTAAGCGATCTGCATCCAGTGATTCATGGTGCGCTTATTTCCCTGCACAAGAAGGGGCGAAGAGTTCAGGCCGGTATTCAAAATGCATGGTGTCATAGTGATACCATCGTCCTCCCCAGATAAAGCCGTGTTTTTCAAAAATACGAACAATAGAGAGCGGCATAGTATTGCGGTAGCCGATACGGGCGGTTTCGGAGGGAGCTTCATCTTTCCAGTATTGGGTCGTATTCGGAGCCAAATCGATGGCGATTCCGTAGCTGTGCATCGATAGGCGCTCAGTGTCTTTGATCACACGATAGCAATAGGTGGTGGCCCCTTCCGCCCAAATGCGATCCGCTTTAGGGAGTTTTGCGATCTCTTGACCGATGAGAAAAAGTTTTTTATCGACTCCTCCCACTTTATTAACCGGAAGTTTTACGGAGCCTTTGAGGGTTGGCCAGTTAATACGGACGAGATTTTTTTCGATGGCTTTTTGATCTTTGCCGTAGAGGGCTTGGAAAAACGGTTGGTAGCGGAGGCGGCCCGGACTAAAGAGATACGGCGGGGGTGTCTCTATTCCCCCTGCATCATAGGGTTGCTCTAACTGGGTAGCGAGATCGGCATTGTCGATTTTTTCATTCCACGAGGTTTGAGGTTTTTGGGTGTGGTAAGGAAAACGTGTTCCGTCTTTGAGGATGATGGCCGATTCATCCGCTGAAGCGATGAGGTTCGGGTATCCATCCAAATAACATTGAGGACTACTCCATCCCAATGTCGCCGCAAGGGCTAAGACCCCCGAAAGTGTAAAAAGTTTCATATTTTCTCCTAAGTGGATGTTATTTTACCCAATTATCATCCTAAACATTTCACGTTTCCTTCACACTGAAATGTCATGATACCTCCATCTTAACTCTAGGAGTATCCTATGAAAACGATTCAACCTTGGATGGCGGTTATGACTGCCGCAGTAATTTTAACATCAAATGTGTACGCTTCAGGCGGACATGATCGGGGAGGATATGATCGAGGTGGGCGATATGAATCTCCTCGACATATGAGAATGTCGAATTATTCTCATAATGACCGCCGACATCATAGTGCTAATTGGGTTGTTCCTCTCGTGATCGGTGGGGTACTCGGGTATGCTCTCTCTGAACCGCGACGGGAGTCTGTAACCTATGTTTCCAGTGTACGCTCTCCGGTCGTTTATACGCCGCAGCCGGTTTATGAAGAACAATGGGTCTATTTTAGCGATTGCGATTGTCAGCGTCGCGTATTGGTGCCGGTACGCTGAGGTATTTCTCTTTTTTTGCGGTGTACATTGAGATGTCTGCCGCTCGGATTAAATTTTCTTCATCTATGGCATCGTCCGGATAAAGTGCCATTCCGATACTGGCATGGGGATAAATAATCGTTTCATTTTCGATATTGATAGGTTCGCAGATAGCGGTTTGTATGGTTTCTAGAATAGTATCCAAATGATTTTCTCCTTTAATGTCTTCAATAATGACAATAAATTCATCCCCTCCGTAACGACAGACGGTATCGGTATTGCGCAAGCATGCCTGAAGATTTTGCCCGATACTTCTTAGCAGTATATCTCCTGCTTCGTGGCCGTATTGATCATTGATTTGTTTGAAATCATTGAGATCAATAAAATAGAGGGCAATCTTGTTACCGTTGCGTTGAGCGCGAAAGAGTGCTTGGGAGAGACGATCGTTCATCGCGGTTCGATTGAGGGTTCCGGTCAATGCGTCGTATTGCGCACGGTAGGTGAGGGCATCAACATGAGAACTTAGCACCGTGATGTCGTGCAGATTGGCGATATAACTGACCAGACGGCTGCGGTGATAGATGGCGGTAATCGAGACACTGAGGACTTTGCTTTTTCCCTCAAACGATTTTGTAATGCGCCCTCTCCAGGTTTGTTCGGCATTAAATTGGGATTTTAATGTACTAAATGTGAGCCGATCTTCAAATAAAAAGGTTCCGATATGATTGCCGTATACGGTGTCGGGATCACTGATATTGAGGAAAAAGAAGCTTCGGTTGGCGAATTCGATAAACCCTTTTTCATCGGTGTAAAAAATGGCGTCACCGGCACCCTCCAGGGCCGTAGAACGCTTATGCAAATCATCGAGGATTTTTTGAGAGACGGTGATGTCTTGCGCCATACATAACATCTCTCCATCGGTCCCCTCAAGCAATCGGTTTCGCCATTCGCAAAAGATCTCTTTGTAGTGGCGCGTAACATTATAATTTTTGGAGTGACTAAGCCCATCTGTTGAGGCTTTTTTGAGAATAGTGTAGACGTGCGCTTTATCAAATTGAGGGACTAAAAAATCGATGATCTCTTCCCCTATTGCTTGGTCACGTTCCCAGCCGAAAATGATCTCCGCTGTTTCATTCCACTCGATAATTCTATGGTTTTTATCGATAACGATATGGGCGACGGGAGAATCATTAAAAAATTGTTGATAGCGGTTCTGGCTTTGGAGTAAGCGGCGATTGAGAAAAACGGAGTGTACAACCCATAAGGCCAGTACGATAACGAGAGAAGGGACCGCTAAAAGCTCCATCACATATTAAAAATGCAATTGAAATCAGTAGGTTGAATGGAAAATAAACTACTGATGATAAAAGAAAAGAACATGCGGGAACTCATGGGAACAGGTGATATCCTTCGTTAATTTTGATCATTATATTGCGTTATTAATTATTTTAACATTAAACAATTTTGTATAAAGCTCTTTTTTTTGAGAGTTCTAGCGTTATAATAAAGAAGCATAACAAAAAGGTATACCTATGTTTTTCCCAACCCTTGGGTTAATCGCAACAACAAATGTGATAACGGTTGATATCCATCAGAGTATTCAAGATGCCCTGAATAAAATGCATTTGCATAATCATCGCAGTATTATTGTTGTGAATCAAACGCTTCATCATATTATTTCGACCAAAGACATTATTCGTTTAAAGCTGGAGGGAATCTCGTTTTCAACCCCCCTTTCTCAGGTAATGCTTCGCCCTTTGCCGATGATTGACAAAGAGAGCAACATCGTCAGCGCTCTGAATCTCACCAACGATATCGACGAGCATATTTGTGTATGCAATGCGGATGGTAGTTTGTACGGATTGGTGACCAACAGCGATATCGTCGCGAGCGTTGATCCTCAGGTGATTCTCGATTCGCTTCAAATCGCCACGATTTTTGAAAAAAAATACGGCTACAAAAGCTTTGCTCCGGATACCCCTATGTCGGAGATTCTGGAGTTTATGAAAGATTCTCTGAGTGATTGCGTGATTATTCAAAAAGGGGGCGAAGCGGTTGGAATCCTCACTTCAAAAGACATACTTCGATTTATCGGAGATGAAGCACACAGCAGTATGAAAGTGTCAGACATCATGTCTTCTCCGGTCGAAACTCTCAACCAAAAAGCTTCGATCAATGAGGGGTTGGAATATCTGCGCAAACGCCCCTATAAGAGAATCGTAGTAACCGATGATGAGGGGCATGTTGCGGGTATCGTGACACAGCAGGATTTGATCTCCAGAACGTATCTCAAATGGTCACAGCTGATGCAGGATCATTTTAAACAGTTCGAAGAGATCACCCAAATCCTCCAGCAAAAGAATCAACATTTAACGCAGCTTGCGACCAAAGATCTTCTCACGGATATCCATAATCGCCATATGTTTATTGAACTTTTTTCGAAAGAGCTTTCTCAGCTGAAGCGTCAGAGTAATAAACTGGCGTTGGTGATGATTGATTTGGATCATTTCAAACAGATTAACGACACGCACGGACATAACATCGGTGACGCAGTTCTTAAACAGTTTGCGTCATTGGTTACCGGTTCGGTTCGTGAAGCGGATCTTTTTGCCCGTTGGGGCGGAGAGGAATTTGTCTTGCTGCTCCGTAATGCAGGATGCGAAGAGGGGTATGGTGTGGCGGAAAAAATCCGCTCACTTCTCGAAGCGGAAAACTTCGACGGGGTCGGACAGGTGACATGCAGCATCGGAATTACCGAAGTGAAGGGTGAAGACACTCTCCACACGGCGATAGAGAGAGCGGATGATGCGATGTATGCGGCCAAAGATGCAGGGCGTAACTGTACGATCGCGTGCGAGAGCAGAGCGTGAAGCTGATTACCTTAAAATCGCTCCTCTCCGAGAGTCCCAGAGCATTGCAGGGCGATCAGAGCATAGCAAATGCTCTGGCGATGATGACGGAGCTCTCAATCAGTTCGATTATCATCGTAAACAAGGAGAACCGCCCGATCGGGATTTTCACGGAGCATGATGCTCTGCGTGTTGTTGCGGATGTGATTAGCATAGAGACCGCTTTAGCGGAAGTGATGACAACGGACCCTTTTTGTGTCGAGAATACCCTTTATTTGCATGATGCCTATACGCTGATGGAGGAGAAAGGGTATCGCCATTTGGTCGTTGTAGATGAACTCGGGTTGTTTGCGGGGGTAGTGAGCGAGGGGGATTTTCTACGACATATCGGCTTTGAACAACTGGGAAAATTCAAGGTCGTTTCCGAAGCAATGAGCAGTTCGCCGCTCATTCTTGCTCTGGATACCCCTCTTTTTGAAGCGGCAGCTGCAATGCGGGAACGTAAATGCGATTATGGAGTGGTTCTTGAGGGTCCCCATCCTGTCGGAGTCGTTACGGAGAGAGATATTGCTCACTGGTGTGCTCAAAAAGAGATAGGGGAGACGATGGTAAACGAACTCCTCCATCATGATTGCCATCTGATCCACAAAGAGATTCCACTCCAAGAAGCGGCAACATTGATGGAAGCGCACGGTATTCATCAGCTGATTGTTGTGGATGAGACAGGGAATCTTGTAGGACTGCTCAGCCGGCATGATGTTCTTCATGCGGTACACGGGGCCTATTTTGAATATTTAATCCGAGTTATCGATCACAAAAATGATACGATTAACAAAATAGGAGAGCAGAAAAAAGAGCTCAAAATCGAGAAAGAGTCGATTGAAAAAAATGCGTTGAAGCTTCGGAAATTGTTCGAAGCCCTTCCTGATGGGGTTGTTCTGCTGGAGAGTAGTACCATGAGAGCGGTCGAGTTTAATGAAGCGGCTTACCAGCAGTTGGGATACGGTTCAGAGGAGTTTGCCCTGTTGGGGATTCCTGATTATTGTACGACGGAAACACCCGAAGAGACCCGTCAGCATATCGAAGCGATTGAACGTGAAGGGAAAGACAGTTTTGTGACGCAGCATCGTACCAAAGATGGGAGTGTGATCGATGTGTGGGTGAATGTAATCGCGATTGATTTAGGCGGAATCCCACACATGATCGCGGTCTTTCGTGATATCACCGAGCAAAAGAGGATTGAGAGACATTTACAAGAACAGCAGGTAGAACTGGCACATCAGAGCACTTTTTTACGAACCCTTTTGGACAATATTCCCGATTTGATTTTTTCAAAAGATTTAGACGGAAAATATTTGGCCTGCAATACTATGTTTGAACGTTTCTTCGGTGAAAAAGAATCCGCAATTATCGGAAAAACCGATTTTGATTTTTTGGATGCGGCATTGGCGCAATTTTTTCGTGATAACGATCACGCGGCGATTCGGGGAGGAAAACCGCGTAATAATGAAGAGTATTTGATGTTTGCCGATAAAAGCTATGAGGGGCAGTTCGAAGTTACAAAAGTCCCGATGAAAGATGCTTCGAGAAACGTGATCGGAATGCTCGGAATTGCACGGGATATTACGGAACGGAAGCGTTATGAAGCGCGGTTGGAAACGTTGGCAAATTACGATCCTCTCACGGGTTTGGCGAATCGTGCTTTGTTAATGTCACATCTTCAAAATTCGATTGTTCAGGCGAAGCGGCATACGGCACAAATAGCACTCTTAATGTTCGATTTGGACCGTTTCAAAGACATTAACGATAGTTACGGACACCATGCCGGAGATGAACTGTTGCAGGTTGTCGCAGAGAGGTTTTCATCCCGCTTGCGAGAAGGGGATATTATCAGCCGTTTGGGGGGTGATGAATTTGCCGTAGTGCTGGAACATTTAGCCCATGCTGAGGATGCAGGACGATTAGCGGAAGAGATGATCGAGGCGTTGGGAGCGGAGTATAAGCTCTCCAGTGGAGCGTCTATTCATATCGGTTCAAGCGTAGGAATTGTTTTATTCCCCGATCATGGAGAGGATGCGTCAGAGCTTTTGCAGCATGCCGACGCGGCACTNTATAAAGCCAAAGCAGAGGGGCGGGGAACCTATCACTATTATACGGATGAACTGACCGATTCGGCACGTAAGCGGATAGAGTGTGAAACACGTTTACGGCGTGCGGTGATGAATCAAGAATTTGAAGTCTACTACCAGCCGCAAGTGCATATCGCAACGGGTCGTATTGTCGGAGCCGAAGCATTGATTCGCTGGAATTGTCCTGTGCGAGGTCTTGTCTCTCCTACCCTTTTTATCCCGATCGCCGAAGAGACGGGACTGATCGGAGAGATTGGGGAGTGGGTACTGAATGAGACGTGCAGACAGGGGAAAATCTGGCTTGATCAGGGGCATCGTCTGACGTTAGCCGTTAATCTTTCCGCCCATCAGGTTCGCCACCAAAATATTCCGGCGATGGTCGAAGATGCTCTTAAAAAAAGCGGGTATCCAGCGGATAGGCTTGAACTCGAATTGACCGAGAGTGCCTTGATGCAGCGTGAAGAGGAAGCGGTCGCCATGCTGCATACCCTTCGTGCTCATGGTATCCGTTTGGCGATTGATGATTTCGGTACAGGGTATTCATCGCTCTCGTATCTCAAACGGTTTCCGATCGATGTGTTGAAAATCGATAAAAGTTTTGTGGACGATATTCCGTTTGAATCGGATGATATGGCGATCGTTACGGCGATCATTGCCATGGGTCAAGCTTTAGGCTTTCAGATTCTTGCCGAAGGGACAGAACGTATCGAGCAGATTGAATTTTTGAGGGAAAAAGGGTGTACGATGTATCAGGGGTATTTTAAAAGCCCGCCGGTTCCGGCAGCGGAGTTTGNAAAACTCCTCGCNTGAGGATAAACGTTCACGTTATTCGACGCGATTGCGTCCCCGCTCTTTCGCGAGATAGAGTTTTTCATCGACTTGCATGACAAATTGATCTATCGTATCTTGCTGGATGGGTACTGAGCTGCCAAGAAGGACGGAGACCACTCCGATACTGACCGTGTAGCGGATGGATACTTCATCCAACAAGACCTCTTTCTCAGCCGTTATATCGCATATTTTTTGCCCAAGGAGAAGCGCCTCTTCTTTACTTGTCGTGGGAAGCAAGATCATAAACTCTTCTCCTCCGAAGCGAAAAATATAATCGGATTTACGAAGTGTCTGTTCCAAAATACCGGAAAAATGTTTAAGTACGATATCTCCTACTGCATGACCGTAGGTATCGTTGATCTGTTTGAAATGGTCCAAATCACACATCATCAGAGAAAACTCTCTGCCGGTTGCCTTGGAGATATCGAGCTTATTGAGCATGATTTTATCAAACAGCCGACGGGTTAGCAGATGGGTGAGCGGGTCTTTGGCACTCTCTTCGATCTCGTTAAGAAAAGCAATCTCATTTCCGATCTCAAGAGAATAGTAATCGATCCGCTGCATAAGATGGATCAGGGTTGCAGGGCGAGCTGTTTTACTTTTGCAATAGTTGATGACATTGGCTGCCAGATCATGGAGATTGATATGGAGTTTGTCGATCACTTTAAAATGGGATGTTGAGAGGAGATAGGTGGTGGTTGCGCTGTGCATCCACTGGCCAAATTCACAGAGGTTTGGGTTAAGTTGGGGATAGGTATCGTCAAATTTATTCTCTTGGACATAGTGAATCAGATTAAGTATCCAACGAATATGGGACTCATAATGGATCATAAATTTTTTATCGGGCATGATCGCGATATGGGAGAGGCGGAGTTCACCTTTAAGGGTAAGCTGCATGAGAAATTTTTGCAGGTACAAAACACTGATTCGATCTTCATGCCCTTCAAAATAGCGGTTTATTTCACCAATATTCTCAAAATCCTGTTGTTCGATAAGGGTACCGAGAAGTTTTCGGGCGACGGTGATGAGCTCACTGTATAAAAAAAGGTAGGATATCTCGTATTCGATGGTAAATTGGACGAGCGTGAGGGTGTTTTTTTCAATCTCTTCTTCGGTGGTAGAGAGGAGAAGATCTAAAAACAGCTGTTTATGCTCGATGAGGGCTTGGGTGTAGAGACGGCTATCGGTGCTACCGGTATGCATACTTTCGAGATTAATACCGAAATCATGGATACACTCTTGAATATCCGGGAAATAGCGTTGAATCGTTTGCATAGGAACTCTCTTTATTGGATGAGCTTTATGAAGTATTGTAACGAAAAAATAAGAATAATGAATAAAAGTGCTTGTCCGCAGAAAAGAGAAGTTTTAAAAACTCCTCCTCGGGTATTATTTTAAGGTAGCGATATGTGCGGCGAGAGTTTTAAGATCATTGTCACTTAGACCATCTAAAGAGGCTTGCATCGTCACTTTTTGATCACCGCCGAAACTTCCCGCTTTGTATCCCATGAGTTTTGTCAATGCCGCCGTATCCCCTGCGATCGCTTTGCCGGAGATGGCAGCATCTTTGCCGTCTACACCGTGACATTCGGCACATTTGGCTCCGTAGAGCTTTGCCCCATCGGCGGCTACGAGGGCGGAAACACCCAATACCATCAACATCAATATTTTTTTCATGCTGTTCTCCTTTTTACTATCGTATGGGGTTTATTGTAGCACACTTATTTTACCATCTCCATAATGCCCATAACAATTTCGACGGCGATGAGGACGATGATGATCCATTCTAAAAATTCACTTTTTTTGTGGTTGATGATGTCCATAACGAGCATGACATCTTCTTTGATTTGAGAGAGTTTGGAGAGGGCGATTTCGTGACGGTCGTAGAGCTCGAGGATAAAGGCAAGACGGTTATAGAGATTTTCCGCTTCTTCGTTATCCCATAGAATATTGGGTTTGTCGAGTAACAGCAGATTACTGACCATATCATGGCGGGTGAGGGCAAGACGTTTTGCAAACTGCATGAGATGCGAACGCCGGCTGATCGAGAAATGATGGATCGATGCCACGATTCGACGGCTTTGGGAGAAGAGGGTATCGAGCCGCTTTTCGTAATGTTCCAATCCGACGCTTTGCGAAATCGCCAGAGCGATGACATTGAGGCTTAACACGGTATCTTCTCGGAGGATAATCACTTGATTGGTGATGCTGAACGCTTCGGGGTGATTCGGATCGATTTGGATCGGGTAATCTTGGGTGATCAGTTTTTGTTCATCTTCCATCGATATGCCCAGCGTTGAGAGCGCGCTCAAAATAGTTCTTTTCTCATCCGCGATCAGTGTCAAAACGCCAAAAGGGGCAAGGAGCGCATGCAGGGTATCATTCCGGCCGTAGTAACCGTTTTCAACCCCTTTGTTCATGGTTAAATCAAAGGAATACTCTAGGGCTGATTTACTGATTGGATGATCGAGATAAAGAGATAATAGGTTCATGATTTTCTCCTTTAACCGAAGATTGGTTGTTGATAGTGTATCATTCCTTTATTACAGTGAGGTGATAATGCAAACTAAAATAGCTATCGGACTACTAACACTAGGGCTCAGTTGGGCTCATTTGAGCGCTGATGTATCGGAGATGATTTTTTATCCGCAAGCCGATTTTTCAGAAGGAATTTTTCACTTTAATTATCAAGGTGCTAAAAATAAAAACTACGGATTTATGTTTGATCGCGGATTTGATTCAAATCGGATTGTTTATGTCCGACCTGAAGAGCATTCGATTGAAAAATTGAAAGACGGAAGCGTTAAACTCTCTTTTGCCAATACCGATCGCTATTCGTATGTGCAGCGTGCGTATAAAGACGATTTTTTGGTATCGGAAGAGAACGGTGTCTATAAAATACTCCTCAGCGGCGGGGATTGCAAGGGGAGTCCTGATTGTGTGACGGCAGAAAATATCCTTACCGTTAATGTACCGAAAGGGTATGGTGTCCGTAAATATCAGGGATTGGATCAAGATCTCAAGCCGCTTAAAAACCCGATATGGCAGGCAAAAGGGAATACGTATACGCTGACCGCCCGTGATGTCAAAGGGGCGTGTGTGATGATGGAGATTGAAAAACTCAAACCGGGTCAAACCATAACGCCGATGGTAGTTGCCGCCAATGAGATCAAACCGCTTAGCGCGCCGGAACCAACCCCAACGAACGTTCCGGTATTAACGCCTCCGGTTGCGGAAGTCAAACCGGTCGCTGTTGTCCCTGTGAGCAAAATTACGGCACCGGCAATCATCACCCCAACCCCTATCGTAAAAACCGAACCGAAAGTTGAAAAACCGATTGCGGTTGCGGCGAAGCCGATCATTGAAAAACCCTTAGCAATAACTCCAGCACCGGTAGCGTATTTCCGCAATTTTCAGCTGTTTGACAATCGGATAGTCGCCCTCAACGAAGCGGGAAAAACACGGTTGAATGAGTGGGCAAAAGTGTTCAAAGTCTCTGGAAACAAATCGATTATCATCAATTCGTATACCGACGATATTCCGCCACAGCGTCTCAAACATCTTTATGCAACGAATGAGATTATCTCTGAAGCACGGGGAAAAGTGGTCGCGGAGTATTTGGCAACGCAGGGGATTGATCCGAGTATCATTACGGTAAACGGGATGGGAGATGCCGATCCGATTGCTCCCAATACGACCGAAGAGGGGCGATCCAAAAACCGACGGATCGAATTTATTCTTAATTAGACCTCTTGTAGAACTATTAAATCCTACATCTGCTCATAAAGATCGAACAGATCGACCCCATCGGGGAGGCGCGGTTTGCCGTCTCGGAATGAGCGGGTATGCGCGATAAGCCGTTTGAAATGTTTACGCAGATGATACGCATCCGGGACATTGGGACGGAACCAATCCCCTTTGGCACTAAAGAGCCAGTCGATAACCGCTTTCACATCCAGTAGGGTATATCCCCCTGTTTCAATGAGGAGTTTTATCTGAGCGGCCCAGCTCATGACATCGAACGGCTCTTCGAATTGAGGGTCGATGGAAGAGAGATGGCGGATGAAATATTGCGCCATCTCGAACTCTTCGGTGGTCGGTTTTGCCTCAGCGAGGGTTTGCTGCGAAGCGATAACCGGAGCATTGGAAGCGATCTCTTTGCGTACCCAACGCTCAAACTCCGCACACCAGTCGAATGAACGGTTGTTTTTAGAGCGCTGATAGAGGTTAAAATCTTCAAACAATTCTCGACGTAATCCCTCACGGTCACACAATTCGAGCGCGAAAGCGTGGAGTTCTTCGAACGTATCGTTGTTGATATTGAGAAAATAGCTGCTGTCGCTGTACTCGCTCGCTGTGAGAGCCATAACCGGTGATGGGAGAGTGGCAATCGGTGCAAAGGCATAGTAGATCATTACCCCTTGCGCTGTTTTGCGGCGGATCGTTTTTAAAATCCCTTTCTTCACCATAATATCGAGTGCTTCGATTACTTCACGAGGGCTATGACGAATCACCTGGGCGAGGGTAGAGGCATCGATATCACCGGGTTTGTCACCCCACTGCTGGGTATGACGGGCGATGAGGGGGAGAAGTGCGCGTTCCATGAGACTGAGATCTTCACGATCGATCAAAGCGAGCGGGAGAGTAATCATTTTTGCTTGACCGATCGGAGCAATTTGGCTTTGAACCCTGCGGCAAGGGTCGTGTTTTTATCGCGTTCACGACGCAATATTTCGTTACGGTACTCGTGGGTGACACGAGTTTCAAAGAGGCTCCGGTCGAGTGAAACATAGTCGTAAATCCACCGTTTACTGAGGGCTTTTACCACGTTAATATCGGTTTCATCGAGTAGACTTTTTTCTTCACCCTGACGTTTGATCGAGGTAAAACGGATAGACTCGAACCGCTCAAGCGCACTTTTCTCCCCATCTCGCACCAGACTGATCTCGCGGTGCAAATCGTACATCAGAGCGTAGAGCTTTTGCGCTCTCTCCTGAGCCTCTTGATCGATGGGGGTAAGCATCTCACCCTCAAACTCTTCGGCAATCAGGGAAATCTTTTCAAACCCGCTTTTATACGGCATAGAGCGTGACGAGAGGCGGCGAAAAAACTCACGATAATGGGAGGGCTGAATCGTGCGCACCAAGTCGGCAACGTGCGCGCGGAGGTTGATATCCTCCTCGATTTTGAAATATTCCATCAACGAAGTGACGAATTGGGCACGGATTTGATCTTCGGTTGGTCGGTTTTGCTGCATGTTTTATTGTATCAAAAAATGGCTTTAAGAAGTGCGGTGTCACTGCACGTGGGCTTTACGCCGAGTAAAACACAGTGTTAGCGTAGGACAAGGGGCTTTGCTCCTTGTACGTGAAGGATACTCAAGTGGCAAAAAATAAGGTAAAATGATGACGGGTATTTGCAAAGTACCCTAAATTTGCACTAAGAAGAGTTTTATGCTCACAATTAACGAAACGGTTATCCCTGATGGGGATGATGAACTTGGCGACAACCTCCTCTATTACGACTATAACATCGATCATCTTCTCTCGTTAGAGGCCAAAGGTCTTACGATGGAAGATGAGGGGTATATCAGTGCATTTCGCTCATTCGAGGGAGAGGTGTATGAGAATTACATCTACGAAAAACTTCTCCGTTACGCCGCTAACGAACCGCAGATTAAAAGTTTTATTATCAAAGGTCCCCACAAACATCGTACCCGCGCCCAAAGCGATGCCCTCTCGGTAAGCTGGAAAGGGCAGATCATCTACCGAGCCCGTCACAAAGAGATCGGCGAATTTGACGGATTGCTTTTTACCGATAAAGAGCTCTTTTTTGTTGAGATGACCCTCGTTAAATCGGTAAGCAATCTGAAAAAACGGCTCCGCAAAAAACGGGCACTTCTCGAAGTCCTTTTTCCCCGTTATCAAGTGAAAGCTTTGTTGGTTTTAAATGAGGGGGCAACCGGGACTTCCGATCTTCCGCCGTATGCCTCGGTATGGCTTACCAAACCCTACAGCGCCCGTCATATTTTAGACCGCCTCAGCAGTAAATCCAAGCGCGATCCGATGATTCGTGTCGAGAGTACTAAGATTGCCCATGCCGAAGAACTCAAAATTGCGGCATTTAAATATTACAGCACATTAACGTGGATGAGCCGATCACTGCGCGCCAAAGATCCGATCGATGTGGAATTTTTCCGACGCAATGCAACCCAGCGTTATCATGATATTTATACGAAAGTCTATGTCGGGTATCTCTCTGTTGAGGATTTTAAAACCCTTGCCCCTGATCTCTCCTGGAACGGTTCTAATGCGTCGCGTGTTGTCGTCGCAATCGAAAAAGACCACTCGGGCGGATATTTTCTTACCTATTTTATCCGTCATAGTTCCAAGAAACTCGACAACGTCACGATCTCTTCGGGGATAAGCAAGGTGGCGAAAAAAGATCCTTTTGGGATTACCCTCACCGAGATGAATCATTTGGATAAAGTGATGGATCAGAGTTTTGCCCTCACGTTGGGACAGCACAAAGAGCTTGAAACGATTTTAAGCAAACTGACCCATTAAGGTCTATTAACCGTCAATTATCCTTTTTTCTTTTATACTTTCGTCAGTTAATCAGGTATAAGGATCTATTATGAAAAAGGTTATCATTTTGTTGATGGTTGCGCTCAGTGTTTGGGCGGCTCCGTATAAAGTAGGTCAATCGGTAATGCCGCTTGATCTAAACGATCAGTTCGGTAAACGTCTTACCCTTAAAGCGATGCCGAAAACGCTGATTATGGCGTTTGAAAAAGGGACGGGAGCCACGGTCAACGAGTATCTCACTGTTCAAGAAAAAGGGTACCTGTCCAAAAATAAAGCGGCATTTGTGGCCGATATCAGCCAAATGCCAAAATTTATCACCGAAAGTTTCGCATTGCCGAAAATGCGCAAATATACCCATACGGTGCTTTTGATCCAAGATGAAGAGCAGGGGCTTAACTTTCCCTATCAGGAAGATAAAATCACCGTGATGAAATTTCGCGGGAACTTTCTCACCAAAGTTGAATTTATAGAAACTACAGCCGAACTTAAAAAAGCGATTGAGCAGTGATTACACCGCTCAAAGCTCTTCGTAAAAACCGGTTTAAAACGGCCCTCATTTTTATCAGTATGAGTGTTTCTATCGCCGCTATTTTCCTCATCAGTGCTATTTCCGGGGGTGTGGTGAGCATGTACAGCTCGATGCTCAAAACCGATGGGGATATTATCGTTACCCAAAAAGGGATTGCCGATACGTTTTTCAGTGATATTAACCGCTCCGTTACCGTAGAGATTTCCAAAATGGGAGGGGTCAAAGAGGTGAGTGCCCTCATTTTAGGGGCAGCTCCCGTCGATCCGCTTCCGATTGTCGGTATTTACGGTGCAAGTGAAAACCGTTTTAAAAGCTATACATTGACAAAAGGCTCTTATCCACGCTCCGGTGAAGTGATGCTGGGGTCTAAAATTTATGAAACGCTCAAGCACCCTGAAACGATCTCTCTTTCAAAAAAAGAATTCAAAGTCAGCGGTGTGTTTAAAAGCCGTATCGGTTTCGAAGACGGTGGGGTGGTTATGAATCTGGGGGATGCGGGAGAGGTATTTCACAAAAGTAGCTCTATTTTTCTGATCGCACTCGATGATTTGAGCCAAAGTGATACCATCATAGAGCAGATCAATACTGCAAATCCTGAAATGGAAGCGAAAACAACCGACGGATTTATCGATTCGTACAACCAGTTCAAGATTATCAAAACCAGCTCCGACGTGATCGGGGCCATGGCGTTTTTAATGGGGATATTGGGCATCGTGAGTATGATGAGTATGGTGGTGAATGACCGCAAGGGGGAGTTTGGAATTATGCGTTCCATCGGGCTCTCTTCGAGCACCATTATTTTAAAGCTTCTAAGTGAGACGCTGATTATCGCGGTTCTCGCCTATACCGTAGCACTTGGGGCTTCGCTGGGGATATTGGAGATGATAGAGCATGCCGATAAATTTCAAGGATACATCAATGGAGAGATCACGTTTGCGTTAGCGTTAAAAGTGTTTATTGTATCGGTTACGATGGCACTGTTTGGAACACTTCTTCCTGCCATTTATGCTTCCCGTATCGACCCGATGAGCTTGATTCAACGAGGTGGAGCATGAAGATCGAAGCACTGGGACTTGAACACTTCTACGGTCATGAGAAAGTGTTGAACGGGGTCGATATCGAGATTTTACCGGGAAGCTTTACGGCGATTATCGGCGAGAGCGGAAGCGGGAAAACAACGCTTCTCTCTATTCTCTCAACGTTATTGCAACCATCGCATGGAAGTGTCCGATACGATGGGAAAACCCTGAGTGAATTGGGGAATATCGACCATTTCCGACGGGAGCATATCGGGTTTGTTTTTCAATTCCATTATCTGATTTCTTATTTGACGCTCCGTGAAAACGTGGCGTTAGCAGCCCTCGATCCGACATTAATTGATCCACTGATGGGAAGTTTGGGGATTGAGCGGCTGGGGAAACGCTATAGCGATGAGGTCTCCGGCGGAGAGCGCCAGCGTGCCGCGATCGCCAGAGCCCTTATCAATCACCCCTCCGTCGTGTTCGCGGATGAACCGACGGGGAATCTGGATACGAAAAATGCGCTCGGGGTGTATGAACTGTTTAGAGAATTTTCACATCAAGGGACAGGATTCGTGGTTGCATCGCACGACAAAAAAATTGCTGACTACGCAGATATAATTATTGAGATGGAGGATGGTCTTGTTAAGCAAATTCATAAACAATGAACTCCCTCTCGCGCTTGTTTGGCTGATTTTCGGACTCTTCGCAGGGCTCGTTTATGCGGTCGAGATGTTGGGGCTGGACGGGTCGATGACGCTCCTTTCTCCTGAGAGGGCACGGTCGTTACATATTTCGCAGATGTTGTACGGATTTTTCCCGTTGATGCTCTCACTGCTGCCGTTTGCGCTGTTTCAAAAAGAGGGAGTTTTGTCCGAAAATGCGATAGGCCATTTGCGCCGTTATTTCGTTGTTTGGAACCTCTTTTTACTCTTCATGTCTATGGCACTGCTATTTGGAAATATTCGGGGATTGCCGTTTTACGATTTCCCTTATCAGCTGAACTTCCTCCTTGCTTTTAGCGGAGTGTTTTATCTCCTTGCCCTCGTAGATGCCTTGCGCCGCTATGAAAAACGTCCTTTGTGGGTCAATGTATCGCTTCTCGCTGTGATTGTTGCACCGATTGCATTGGTGGTGTTGATGAACCCGCAATACGGTCAAGTAGAACAGACCCTTGTCGGACCCCACGGTGATAATACACTGGGGATGAGTTTTACCCTTATTCCCCTCTATTATCTGCTCATCAAGCTTGTTGCCACACAGGAATTCAAACCTCGCTGGCATGGGTTATGGATTGTGCCGTTGGTCGGTTATGCGCTCTCTCTCATTATTCGTAACTTCTTTCATAATCTCAGTTACAACGAAGAGTGGTTTTTTCAGTATTTGACGCTCCTATATCTTCCGCTGTTATGGGTTTGGCTCCGTGATGCGGGGGTGAATTTTAAAACGAATCCGTATCTGATTCTCTCGATTGCAGCATTCGTCTTTGTTGATTTGCAGGGAAATTTCCTCTTTATTCCCGAAATCCGCGCATTGATCCATCGTAACGATTTGGTGGTTGGACATGCCCATATCGCGATGGGACTTGGGGTGGCGTTTATGGCACTTGCGATCATGCACCATCTTTTGCCTAATCTCTTTCGTCGAGTCTACGCCGTACTTTGGACGGTATTGATGGCACTGATGGCGCTAACCCTTAGTGTCGCNGGAATCATTGAAGCAGGAGGATTTATCGGAGCGATTGAGCCGTTTTTGGGAATACGTGCCCTGATTGGTGCCNTACTCGTTGTCATGGTCCTTTGGATTACCTATGAGCGGATTCGATTTCGACTCGATTCGCCCCTCAAATTCTATCATTTGAGCGGTTTTTTGAGTGATGCGGGGGGAGGGGTGATTCTTATCCTCGGCGGTGCGGCACTTTTCCCGCTGCTCGGATTTAATTTTAGCGGAACGTATGAGTATATTGTGTTTGCTTTTATGATCGGGACAGGTTTAGCCCACTGGTTTGGACTTCACACTGATCCACACCGATATGCTGAGTTTACCGCATCGGTGCGTGCCGTGTGTGCTTCGGTGTTTATGGCTCTTTATATGGCAGGGACATTGGATACTATTGCCCTTTTGGTAGCGTTGTACGATGCTTCATTTGCTCTGGTATATTGGCTGGTATTGCGAGGTAAACATTGAATCTTCTCGTTATTGTTCTCAGCTCACAGCTTTTGTACTATCTCCTTATCGCGCAAACGGGTGTTGTCGGGGCGTTTGATTCACATCTTCATGATCTTTACCCCCTACCTATTGGTGGGGTGCTAGGGAGTTTGTTCGCAGCATATTGGAAACATACGGATATTAAGCAAGAGCTTTTATTTATGTTTGGTACACAGGTGATGATTTCGTGGATCTATCCCAACTACTCTTTGGGTATGTTGTTAGTGCTTGGATTTATTGTGGGATACAGTACCCCTTTGTTGCTGTTTGCATTTCATGCACAAAGTAAATTTAAACTAGCCCTTGGATTAGCGATCTCCTATACCATTGGAACGGCATTATATTTACAGCCTTTTGATCAACGCTGGAGCATAGCTATTGTTTTACCTTTGATTTCAATGGTTGCTCTTTACTTTTCAACAGTATCGTTAAAATCGCAAGAGGAATATGAGCGGTTAAATTGGAAACTCATCGCAATCATGATGGTGTGGATTTTTGCTGATTCTGCTTTATTTGAAACACTGAGTCGTTCAGCTCATATGGATATTTGGAGCCGATTTACGGAATTGATTATCTTCTCTCATTTGCTTGGGGTAGTTGCGGCATTACTGTATGGTAAGTCGTTAATTCAAAGCAGCTGGGTTATTTTTGGGTTGTTTATTATGAGCTATGGGGCATATTATGCACAATACCCGATAGTGTTGGCATTTATTTATCCTATTGTAATTTCGTATTATAATGTTCTGTTGTTTCGAGAGCTTACTCAGATGAAAAGTATACGAGCCATTGGGATTGCGATGGTTGGAGTAGGTTGGAGTGCATCCTCGGCAGCAAATTTGCTTGCTCTGTATACACCAATCTTGCATTGTGAATGTTATTGCAATTAATATTTATCTAAAGGAAAAAATAGCATGAAAAAAGTGATGGTATTGTCAATGTTAGCTACGGCTATATTTGCGGGGAATTTGAGCTTTGAATCCGGAAGCATTAAAGCACATACGGAAGTTTTTGGGGATTCAAGCATTGATCCTGTGACGAAAAAAATTGTTTCAGATCTCAGTATGGATAAAGATCCTTCGACATTGAAAGGTTCAGTAGAAGCATCGATGCTCGATTTGATCAGCGATAATAAAAAGCGTGATGAACATATGCGTGAAACGATGGAATGTGATCGATTTCATATGGCGGTATTTGATATCAAAGAGGTAGTGGCAAAAGGGGGGGACAATGTACTTCTCAAAGGTTCAATGAACCTCCATGGTGTAACCAAACCGATGAGTTTTGAAGGAACAATTACTGAAGAAGCCTCTAAAGTACGCATCAAAGCCAAAAGCAGTCTGAAAATGTCCGATTTTGGGATCACTCCGCCAAAAATGGTTTTTTTGAGCGTGCGTGATCAGGTTGATTTGAATGTTGATATTTCGTTGAAACGATAAATTTCCCCTACACGCAATATACGTGAATGAAACGGATAGGGCGCGGACAGGGTTAGTTGCTCGAACCACTCGATCGGCTCATCCAGCGAATCATCAGAGAGTTTAAAGGTTCCGTAATGGATCGGTATCAGGGTTTTTGCCCCTAAATTTCGTGCCGCTTGGAGCGCTTCAGGCGGTGAAATATGGAAATGTCGCATAATCGGCTCGGGTCGGTAGGCACCGATCGGTAAAAATGCTTCATCGATATCAAATCTCTCTCTAATCTCTTTAAAATGCTCCCCCATCGCACTGTCACCGCTATGGTAGAGCGTATGCTCGCTGTTTTGGATCACATATCCACCCCACAACGCTTTGTTCATGTCAAAATGGATACGATTGCTCCAATGCTTTGAGGGGACAAGAGTGATAAATAATCCTCCCACCATGACCGATTCCCACCATTCCAGTTCAAAGCATCGTTCACGTGTAATTTTCCCTTTTAAATATCGCCAAAATCCATTCGGTGCAACGATAATCGTCTTTGGATTTTGTTGCAATAAAAATAAAACGGATGCTTTGTCGTAATGGTCATAATGGGCATGGGTAATGAGGATGACATCGGCACGTAATTGCTTTTTTGGGAGAGGAAGCAGGCTGTACCGTCGATACAGCGGGAGATTTCCGAGTACCGGATCGATTGCTACCGTTGTCTCTCCCATTTTGAGCCACAAAGATGCGTGTCCCAGCCAGAGGGCATACTCACCGCTTGGTAAATCTTCTTGCGTTAGGATGCTCCGCTTGGTCGCAATTTTCTCACGACGATGCAGTAATTTGGATAATTGCCATTTTAGAATCGTTGTTAAAGAAATTTTCGGTGACGTATAGTGTTGCATTAACCCTGCTGGTGTGATCCGTCACAGTAGGGTTTACGCCCTGAACGCCCACATCGGCAAAGCCATTTGTCGGTTTCTACTTCGACGGAAAATTTGATGGGTGTTTTGTCGGTTCCGCTATGGCTCCCATCACAAAACGGGAATGTTTTTGAAAGACCGCAAGTACAATACAAATACTCGGTATTGGCATCGAGTGATGCTTTGAAAGGCTCATTAATAAACTTGGTTTCCATGATACACCTCCATTTTCTGATTCCATAATTATCATTATAACCGCATTTTAGAGAATTAAAAGGGGGTTCGCAATAGTATTCGCTTAGTACAATTAAGGTAGAAGATGGAACCGTTTGCATTTATTATCGGCTTATTGCTTTTGGGTGTTCTTCTCCAGCGAACGGATGCCCCCGTAGATTTGGCCAAAAGTCTCAATTTTTTTGTTATTTATGTCTCTCTTCCTGCAACAATATTGCTGCAAGTTCCTAAGATCCATATGGATATGTCAGCATTGGGTGTCGTGCTTATTCCATGGTTATTGTTGCCGATTACCGTAGCTATCGTTATGGTAATGACAAAAAATCATCCCCCTGAAGTTCGTGCTGCTTTGTTGCTTGTCCTTCCGTTGGGAAATACATCATTTGTCGGGATACCGATTGTTCAAACACTTTTAGGAGATGCGGCAATCCCTTATGTCCTAATGTATGATCAGTTCGGGACGTTCTTGATCCTCTCCCTCTATGGCAGTGCTGTTTTGGCCCGGTATGAAACGGGACACATCCATAAACGGCTGATTCTCAAAAAACTTTTTTTGTTTCCCCCTTTTTTGATGCTGCTGGTAGCGATGATATGGGGCGAAATGCCCTCACGCATGATCCCTTACTTACAGATACTCTCTGCTACGCTTGTACCGGTAGCCTTGGTATCGGTAGGGTATTCGCTCCGGATTCGAGGGGGGATTGATTATCCTCTCTTTACAAAAGCGCTTATGGTCAAATTGATGGTAATGCCGTTGATTGCATTTGGAATTTTGTTTGCGATGGGAACTGAGCCTCTCGCACTGAAAACAGCGGTGCTTGAATCGGGGATGCCATCTATGATTACCGCAGGTGCATTGGCAATTGCGGCAGGATTTGCTCCGGCACTTAGTGCGGCGTTGGTCGGTTACGGGATTATCATTGCTTTGGTCACTTTGCCGATAATCGCTTATCTTTTGGAGCGGCTATAGCTATTCGAGCATCTCTTCAGATTCACCGAGTTGCAAGACACCTTGTTCCGCCAAGGCTTGTACCACATCGACAATTCGGCGTTGCGCGGCTTCAACCTCTTTCATTTTAACTGCACCTAAAAATTGGAGTTCTTCGATAAAAGCGTCTTTGGCACGTTGGGACATATTGGCAAAGAATTTCTCTTTGAGCTCTTCGGCCGCATTTTTCA
>JGI24728J21555_1000297_pt1 | contig 28062 bp, 26 predicted proteins | sample EPASupsiteSAE305_FD_21555 | JGI IMG/M metagenome (IMG submission 21555) | reverse complement strand
TTCCTTTTGCCATTTTCTGCTCCATATTGTGCCCATCGTTGGGCGTTAGCGGTAGCAGATTTTCCACTTAACAGCTTGTCCAAATTTACGGGACCACCTCTAGCGTCGTGTACGCGGGAGAGATGAACGAGGCGAAATTCAAGGCATGGATGAGCAATATCACAATCGACGGCAAAAGTTTTTTTGCCCTGGAGAAAGAAGGCGCCTCGCTGCTGGCGATGTTTGTTGATCCTGCCAATCCGGCGGTCGGGTCGCGCATGATCGCGATGGCCCCCATCCAGGAGTTCAACGACTATCAAAAAACAGTTGGAAATCCAAAAATGCAGATGGGTCCGACCCAAGGGTTTGTTTACCAGGGCATGAGGACTGTCGTCGTGGATACCACGTCGGAAATCGGGATAATAACCGCGGTGGAGGCAATAAATATCAACAAGACTATTGTGATGTCGTTTCCCCCTCAATCGACCCGGCCGGTGATCGAAGCGGGATTAGCCAAAACAGGTCTCTATCAGAAATAGTTTTTGCAAAACCAGAGCTGTGCTGTTGCTCATAGCGGTTTCGCACTGGGAAATACAAGAGTTCTCGAGAGGATGTGCATGATAGTCAAACAGTGTGTGCCCCTGTTGCCGGCGGTGGCATTAACGGTGGCTCTGCTGGTCCATTACTGCCGGGCGGCGGATGCCACGGGGGATCTCGCAGCCGTTCCCGATGCAGCTCGGGTGTTTTGCAAAGAGATTGTGAAGGAGCATTTCGAGTCGCTTGGACGTAATCTCTCTGAGTCGTCGATGGAACTGATGAATTCCCGGGATGCCTTTATCGTCGGAGCTGACCTGGTCCTGGAGGGGCCGGTCAAATGTCATTATCTGCAAGTCGTTTCCGGTATTGAAAGTACGCACATTGCGACTGAAGTGTTTTCCTACGAAGATTTTGAAAGCGCGTGGCGAGGGGTGTTTGAAAAAATCTCGGACATTCACTTTACCCCGTATCAGATGAAACTCCCGCTGCGGACGGTCTATCAGACACAAGAGGCATGGAGGAAACGGGTTGGCGTACTGGACGAGAAGAGGGATCAGGGGGGCCAAATCTCCAAGTCTTTGAAAATTGGGACATCGCATGTCCGGGATGGCTATCGTATCACACCGGTGATTGACACGCAGTTGATCTTGAAAATTGCAGTCCGTCCGGAAAAGAACAACCGCGTCAAATCGGTTACGGTTGATTTTTCTGACGGTCGAAAAACAGACGGCCATGTCCGCTACAAACGGCTTGGTCCCGGATTCTCCCAGCCGCAGGTCGTTTCGACGACCCGCATGACCCGATGCAGGTCGGCCGCCCCGGTCGAGGAGTTGGCCCACGGCGACTACCGGGTCACCTATGAGAACGCGTTTTGCGGCTGTTCGGCGATATTGCAGGAGGATCAGCCACTCGATTTTTGGAAAAAACCGTCACCGGTCGAGTCTTTCACGATGACAAGCGTCCCCGCCACGGTCACCGGCATTTTGCTCGACCCCAAGACCAACGAGTCTGTCCGGGATGCCGCTGTCATGCTGGTCCCGGCGTGCGCGGAGCCCGAAATGAAGCCTTCGGGACCGGTCACCTCCGATTCCCGGGGATCGTTCACCTTTCCTGCGGTCCCCAAGGGAAGGTACAAGCTGACCGTGGACGGCCACGATCTTGCAACGATAGACAACTGCGATTTTCCCTCGGCACGGCTCGATCTGGGAACGGTGCGGTACGAACGGCGGGCCGTCTACGATATCAAATTGGAACTGGACTGCCTGAACGATCCCACCTGTGCGGTTTCGGCGGTGGCCGAATGGAAAAACGTTGGATTCAAATACACCTACGGTATCCATCCCGACGAAACGGACCGTGCTCGGGAAGCGAATCTTTCGATTCGTACGGGGGCGTCGATACCGCGGGAAACGGAGGAGGGCGCACCGCCGGAGCGCCCGGTGATTCCTTTTGTCGATGCCATGCAGTGGAACCTGGTCGTCATCAGCGATATGGTGAGGGCTTCCGAGGTAAAGGTGCTGCAACATGCGTGGGGGTTCACCTGTACCACCAATGCGGAAGGCAACAATGAGTTTGAAGCGACGGCGACCAGAAATACACCCGTGGTGTTTCCGCCCCAACTGGCGACCCCGCCTTACAATACAATCGCGCCGCATACGTTGTTTCTCTCCTGGGGGATCGATCTGAATTGCAAGGCCCCCGGGGATGCAATGAGCCTCCAGAACAATCCGGGGGCGGGCGAATTCCCGACCGGACTGGAGGAGTTTGCCGCCAGTCCGCTCCTGATGGATGCGCATGTGACTCCAGAGATCATCGGCTATCTCCGCGAGGGAAAGGAGCGTTTCACAGCCACCTATTCATGGGAAAAACCAGGGGAAGGGGGGATTGTCAAAAAGAACTATACACTCACGTTCATCAAATCGGAAAAGGGGCGTTCGCTTCCGTAGCCGTCCCGTAACCTGAGCCGGAATCTATTCCGGAAAGGGGAGGAGGCCGGCGGGAAAATTCGGCCTCTTTGGTCGTGCCCCAGGTGGCAGAGGCAGTTGCCAGGTGCATTTCAACCATCATTTCAACCAACTATGAGGTCTAGCCATGCTCAGGATACTCGTGAAAACAAATGTACTGTTCTTCTTATTATTCGTGCTTGCCGGTTCGGCCAGGGCAACGACGGCAGAATACCCCCTTTTCAGCAAACTTGAAGGCTTTACGTTGCAAAAGAAGAGTAGATCTGAAAAATTTGGATCATACACCTTCAAAACAGGCGCGAAGGGTAAAGACGAATCCGTTGTGGAAGGAAAGTATTTTAATTTGATATATTCACTCAACAAAGGAGTCGAGCATCCCGGCGGGTTATATATCATTAGAAATTTCACCACCGCTGCCAGGCAAGCTGGCGGTGAAGTGCTGTACGAAAAGTCCAACACTGCCACCATGCGCATGCAACAGGGAGACAAGGAAATATGGGCACGAATACATTGCGCCGCAAATGGTTCCTGGTACGCCTTGGACATCATAGAAAAAAAGACCATGGAGCAGCAGGTTGCTGTCAATCCGATTCTCGATGCCATTACCAGCACGGGAAAAGCAACGGTCTACATCAATTTCGACACAGCCAAGAGTCAGATCAAAGCGGATTCCCAGCCTGTGATCGATGATATTGTCAACATGTTGCGGCAAAGTCCCGATCTGAAACTCTCCATCGAGGGCCATACCGATAACGACGGCACGCCGGAGAGCAATCAAAAGCTCTCCGAAGAACGATCTTTAGCAGTGAAAAACGCTTTGATAGCACAAGGTATCAATGCCTCTCGCCTTGCTGCCAAGGGATACGGCTTGACCCGACCGGTCGCCGAAAATACCACCGAGGAGGGCAAAGCCAAAAATCGGCGGGTTGAATTGGTAAGGGTTTTTTGACTTATGAACCAAATTCTGCAAAAACTCAAAACCGGTGTCACCGAGCTGGTCGACGTTTCCTGCCCCCAGGTCAAGGCCGAATGAAAATTGGGAAAATCGGTGACACCATATTAAATTGCTCTACTTTGACCCGATTATCTGAAAAAGATCGAATCGTTTTTACTTGCCATTTCGAATAGTAGCGAGAAGTCTCGTTCTCTGAGACACGAGATTTCTCTCGTTGGTCGACACAGCATGCAAAGTACATTGAGCAAGAAGCTCCCTCATTTAAACTTCTAACAAAATTATTCGTTTGAGGAATTTGCTCAATTCATGAAAACCAGGGACATCGCGCAATAAGCAGCCCGTAAAAATCGACCAGGTTATCTCTGCTGTGCTGCCCCAGGATTTGACCCCTTCGTTAAAGGCCAATTTTGCCCGGAGCTTCCAAGCTTCGCTGGGGACAGCGTTTATGCGTGGATCTTCAACCGGAACAACTCGAACTGTCACTCCGGAACCGAGCAGGAAACATTTCAGCAGAAAAGAAGAACGTGGCACATGCCAGGTGGAGGTAACCAAGAGGAGTGAGCGGATGCCCTGCTGCCGCACCAGCGCTCTGGTATTGAAGGCATCTTCAAAGGTAGAGCGACTTTTAGGCGAGGCCACCAATGCAATCCCGGCAGGTCTGCCCAATCGATCTGCTTGTGCTTCAAGGTCTTTCTGCCCTAAACCACTGATAGCCAGTTTGGATGCAGCCCCAGCCTGGGCCAGTTGGATCCCGGCTGCAATCCGGTGGGGCGTGCCAGGGAAAACCATGATGAGGTCGGCCTTCGCCCCAACTGGCGAAGCTTCAGGCGCTAGAAGCGCTATTCCCAGCGGCAGTCCTAAACCTATCACCGCCAGGATGAAGCAGGCAAGTATCATTTTTCTCTTGAACACAGTAAGCCCTTCCTTACCTTTTGCCGCCATAAACAGATAGTTGCGTGAGATGAGTAAAGGGTTCTATTTATTCTCGCTCTCACTCCTGACTATCCTTCCTCTCCTCAGAGTTAAATAATGATATCGAGGTTGGGCAATAATGACGGCGGATTCGTTTTCAACCTTATAGACAATACGATGCTCAGCGCTGATTCCACAAGAACAATATCTTGAGAGACGCTGTTAGTGAGGTTGGAGTATTTTATTGGTGCTCAGCAAGTAAAAGTATGCATTCAAGACATGTTCAGAGAATAGGGTTGTCAATTTGTAAGATCCTTTTCAATGCCTCCACCTGCTTCAAGGTCTGTAACGACTTTGTCAGTTTTTAATTCCTGCGCTTTTGCGGCCCCGAGCTATAGCCTTGGCGTCACCATTGTCGCCGTGCAGGCAGGTGAGAAACCACGATGTTATCCTAGCCCTTGTTTTCGGCGGGCTATGTGCCTTTTGTAAACCTCCTCAATAATCGTCAGCATGGTCGTCGCCAGTCGTTTCCGGTCATAACGCGGCGCGGAAGCCAGGCAGCTTGTACGGTACTTCTCATAGGCCGAGCGATCCTCTTGTATTGCCACCAGGGCATCTCGGAGCGCTTTGGCGTCACCGGAAGGAAAAACTAGTCCTGCTCCCTCGCTCCTTACGATATCGGCTGACTCTCCGGGCACCCCATGCACAAGCGGAATGCCCATGGCCATCGACTCAAATATTTTAGAGGGAATCACCGTGGTGAACAGCTCGCTGTCGCGCAAATGGATGACGGAAAGATCCAAAAGCGACCAGTAACGAGGGACTTCCTCTTTCGGCACTGAGTCGACAAAGACTACGTTCCTGAGCCCCAGTCGTTCGGCTTCGGCTTTGAGTGCAGTCTTGCGGGCACCGTCGCCGAGGAACAGCAGTCGGATGTCGTCCCGGTGCTCGTTTTGCAGCATTTCCGCTCCTGCCAGCAAGGTCTCCAGGCCATGAGCCAAGCCATGGGTGCCAATGTAGCCGGCGACAAAGCAGTGTTCGATGCCAAGTTGCCTCGCAAGGTTTTCATCTCGCGGAGCCGGCGCAAAGCGGGTCAGGTCCACCCCATTAGTCACAACCTCGATTTTGCGGTCGTCAATGCCCCGCTCAATCAGCTTTCTTTTGAAGGAATGGGTGACGGTAACGATTACTTCCGCCTTGCGGTAAAGAAACAGTTCGATGCGCTCGAGAAATCGAATAGCAGGTGAATCAGGCATCGCGCCCACGGCCTTTATCGATTCCGGCCACATATCGCGCAATTCAAATATAAAGGGAAGGCGTTTCATTCGGCTCACCAGAAAAGCCGCGCATGCCGTGAAAAATTGCGGTGAGGTCCCAATAACGACATCGGCTTTTTTGATAAAGGGTGCCGCCAGGATTGCTGATAGCATGAAACTGACATAGTCGAGTATACGGCGCATAAATCCCGCGTTCGCCGTAATGTAGGTCCAGACCCGAATGACCCGGATGCCTTCCATCCATTCCCTTTGCCATAACAGGTTGCGATAGCCCGGAAAGACCTGCCCCTTTGGGAAGTTGGGGGCGCAGGTGATCACCGTTACCCGATGCCCGGCCCGCACCCATTCGCGGCAGTGTTCGAAGGTCCTTGACGCAGGGGCGTTGACTTCGGGCGGAAAATTGTCGCTCAAAAAAAGAATGTGCATGTTACTCCCAGGAAAAGGTCATTGTCGCCTTGCCCTCAAGCAGAGGCAGTTCCAGGCAGCGGTTGGGAATGGAAACACCGAATTCCGGATGATACGTAGACTCAACCAAGCGAGCATCGCCGTCATTTGCCCGCCAGCGAATTTGATGATTGTCAGGAAGAAGCAAGACTCCTTTTCGCCCGCCGCCTTGCACCTGAACATCGGGATGCAGATAAAAGCGGGTTATGGCCGACGATCCGCCTTCCACCCAATCGCATACCTCCAGGCTGCCCTGAGCAAAGGACCATTGCCGCCGATGTACCGGCTTGCCCGGCAAGCGCCGATACCCGTTATGGGCGCAGCGTATCGTCACGCCCGACTCGCTCTCCTCAATTGTCAGCCCAAAAGGCAGAGCCCGTCGTGCCACCCGAAAACCGCCCCAAACCTCGCTTGAGTCCATGCCACCCACCTCCACCGTGCTATGAGCGGCTGTTCCCCGCTGGCGAGCCCGCTCCGCACTGCTGCCGTAACAGGAAGTTCCGCTGTTCACCACCACCCGCCGACCAAACAGCGACAACTCAAAGGAAAGGGTATCGGCATGGGCATGGCCGGGCAGATAATCCGGACCGATGGGAGCCACATCAAGTAGGGCCACTGTCTCCCGTTCCGCAACTCTGATATAGCCGGACTCATTGAGGGCTATCAGCCTGGCGGCAGGCACAAGAGCAGGCACCACGCCAAGTTGCCGTCCATAGGCAGTCAGTTCGCTCAAAGTGGGTGCTATGGCTAAAGCGCTGTCATTAAAGAAAGAAAATTCACCGTTAGGGTGGGTCATGTGCGCCAACCAGGCAACCATCTTCCGGGCACAGTCACGCCAGGCCCCTGGCACCGGCATCGCATACGCGGTCATGACATTGATCATGTCCAGCACATCCTCCAAGATGATGGCGTGATACATGGGACTGCGCTCGAAATGACCATCATCGGTCAGGATTTGCTCGGCCAGTTCCTGCTCGATGATCTCTTGCCCCTTCAGCAACCAGTTGTCAGCTTCAGGGCCATCGAAAAATAAACCAGCGAAGATGAGCGCCTTGCCATTGGCAAACAGATGGTTGCCCAGCAAATGATATTCCAGTCGATTGTAGAGATACTGCGCCTGTATCGCCAAATTCTGCATCATGGATGCAGAGCATTCGTTTCCCGCCAGAACCCATTTAACCCAATTCACAATACGCAAGGATACGGGATACGGTTCCCATCCATTGCCAAAACCCGGTGGATTATCCTCAATCCACTGGCGAAGCAATGTCGTGAGCATTGCCTTCCGTTCATCGAAGTTACGACTCTGGAGATCGTCGAAATAGTGCAGGTTATAAAGCCACAGTTTTTCCATGGCCTGCGTATTCCAATCCTCGGGAAAGGAACAATCGCGCCTGACATGGAGAAACTCGAATTGCCAGGGCTGGCGCAAATGAACAGGCTTAACCACCGGAGGAACCCAGTGCCCCGACGGTGGACGGCGTGCCGGAGAAATCGACCGATCTATGGTGGGGCGATACAACCGCCGCCAAATTCTGAAAACTATCTGCTCCCAACGCAGGTACTTGATGGTGTGGAAGAGGCGAACAACTCGCCGCAAGATCTGTTTTTCCGATTTTTCCATGCTTTCAGCGGCATTCATACCTTTCTGTCATCTCGACCGCAGGGTGAGATCTCCAAAACAGTCCTCCCACGGAGCGAAAAGACAGCGTGATGCTGCCACGCCTCGAAATGTCAGCTCTTGCCGAGGTCATTCTGAACGTATCTGAAGGGTTTTGTTTGATGGGAATCGGTTATATGACATCGAGATCACGGGAAGCGGCTTATTCCCAGACTATCGTCCTTGACCCGGGGAACCTTCATTTTGATTGCTCCACCCAATTTTCAACAACCAACCCTTCAACCCGTGCAAATTCACGGGCATTGTTGGTCACTAAAACTAGCCCGTTTGATCGGGCCACCCCGGCAATCAAGGTATCGTATGGCCCAATGGGTGTTCCAAGCGCCTCCAGTCGAGCCCGAATCGCTGCTGCCTCGGCTGCGGCAACTCGATCCAGGTCGACAACCTGCAAGGGAGAAAGGAATCGATCCAGTGCTTGCAGGGCTTTTTGCCGCTGATTGCTTTTCTCCGCCCCGTATTCAAGTTCAAAAAGAGATACCGTTGAAATGGCGATATCCGAAGGGTGATAACGGCAAAATTGTTCAAGAACTTCAGAGGGGCGGTTTTTAATGATATAGATGCAGATGTTGGTATCAAGCAGAAAGCGCATCAGAACGATTCCCGGTGTTGCTCATCGGGTTGGTTCCGTCCCGACTCCATGAAATCTTGAGGGAATTCCGCTAATGAGGCAATGAAATTGTCCCAGGTTTCTTCCAGTGGTTCGAGAATGATTTGATTGCCTCGGCGGAAGATTTTCACTTTTTCCCCCGGTAGCCTGAATTCTTTGGGTAATCGTACCGCTTGCGAGTTGCCGCTTTGGAAGAGCTTGGCTGTATTCATTGTCCTCTCCTTTTTGTTGATGTGTATACATAAAATATATACATCGTTAAGGGTAAACGCACAAGGTGGAAAAAAGCACCTCTTATCTCAGCTCGCAACTGATTCGCGATACGGCCACTAACTTGTCAAAAGAAATAGGTGATGGCAGGCCCTCTTTAATGGCCCTGATAAAGGCAGCGGCACAGGCTTTTTGCCCTTTATCCAGTCGCCACAGATTCATCTTCTTGAATCCTGGCCAGCCATAACCGGTGAGTTTGCGGAAGTTGTCGAGTTGGAGTATCCGACCCGAGGCAAACACCTCCAGCCGCTCCTTGGGAAAGGATTTGGAGCCATTGGCAAAGTAATGCACGGTGCCGATGGAACCGTCGCTGAAGCCTAACTGCAGGCTGACCGTATCCCCGGTCGGCGAGGACATGGCCGTCTTGCTGTGGCTGACGATCTCACAACCAGCGAGAAAAGCGATCAGATCGATAAAATGGCAGGCCTCGCCGACGATTCGGCCACCGCCGGCCTCCGGATCCTGGGTCCAGTGGTCCGGGGGAATCATGCCGGCATTGACGGTCATGACGAACGCCTTCGGGCCGCATACTCCGGCGAGCAAGGTTTTTATCTTCTGCACCTGGGGGGCGAACCGGCGGTTGAAGCCGACCATGAGCAATGGCGCTCCGGCGGGTGAGGTTTGCAGCCCGGCATACACCTCCTCGATCTGTGCCAATTCCTCCAGGCTCAAGCAGAGCGGTTTTTCGACAAAGACGTGTTTACCGGCCAGCAGGGCCTCGCACACCAGCCGACAATGGCTGTTATGGCGGGTGGTGATGACGATGGTGTTGATTTGCGGGTCGACCAGCAGACCGGGGGTATCGGTGGTGGTGCGTTCGAAACCGTATTTCTGGCCGGCATGGACACCGCTGATCCCGGTGCTCGAGGCCACCGAAACCAGGCGGGCACCGGCATCCTTGAAGGCCGGGATCAGCACGGCGGTGGCGTAATTACCCGAGCCGATGAAACCCACCTGGGCCTTGCCGCCCTCTACCCCTCGTGCCAGGACGTTTGACGCCGAGACCAGGGAAATGGAAGACTGCCGCAATTCCTCATCACTCTTCTCTTCCTCGGGTGGATACTGCAGGACAATACCCAGCGATGGCTCAGAACCGCCCACCACCGCATAGGCGGCCTCGGTCTGGGCAAGAGGGAACCGATGCGATACCAGCGGCTGCATATCCAACCGACCATCGGCCATCATGTCGAGTACGGCTTCGAAGTTGCGCTGCTCGGTCCAGCGCACAAAACCGATGGGGTAATCCTGCCCCTTATCCTCATAGTTCTGGTCATACCGGCCAGGACCATAGGAGCAGGAAACCTGAAAGGTCAGTTCTTTCTTGAAGAAATCATCCCTGGAAAGCTCGAGCCCGGTCACCCCGACAAGCACAACCCGGCCCCGCTGGCGGCACATCAGCGCTGCCTGGTGCATCGGTTCGCTGCTTCGGGTGGCAGCGGTTACAATCACCGCATCGACACCACGCCCCCGAGAAAATCGTTCCGCCGCTGAAACCGGGTCTTCACCCGCCGCCGGATTGACCACTTCAGCGCCGAATTGTTTGGCCGTGGCCAATCTGGCAGGATCAAAATCAATACCCAGCACCCGGCAACCCTGCGCACGGAGCAGTTGCACGGTCATCTGGCCGACCAGGCCCAGCCCGGTCACCACCACCGCCTCGCCCAAGGTCGGCTGCACCAGGCGGATGCCCTGCAGGGCTATGGCCCCGATCACCGTAAAGGCGGCGGCCTCGTCACTCACCCCGTCCGGGATCCGGGCACACAAATTGACCGGCACGCCCACCACCTCGGCATGCTTGCCGTTGGAGGCCACCCGGTCACCCACGGCAAAACCTTCCACCTTGCGGCCCAGTTCCACCACCCGGCCCACGTTGCAGTAACCCAGCGGCAAAGGTTGGTCCAGTTTGTTGCGCACCGCATCCAGGGTCGGCATCAATCCGTCGGTGCGCACCTTATCCAAAACCATTTTTACTTTATCCGGCTGCTGGCGGGCTTTGTCGATCAGGCCGGCTTTACCGAAATCTACCAGCATGCGCTCGGTACCGGCGGAGATGAGGGAACAAGTAGTCCGGATGAGCAGTTGACCCGCTTTGACTTGGGGGCAAGGGACGTCAACTAGTTGGGTGGCGCCGGATTTGAGATTTTGCAGGATTTGGTTCAATGTTCTTCTCGCTGGTTTGGCTATTCATTAGAGGCTTTTGGGGATATTTCGGCTGCTAGTCGTATTACGGCAAGCACTGGTTACCCGTTGTTCGTGTTAAGGTGGGAGTCGAGCATTTTCAATTTACCCCGCGCCGTCAGAGGGATGTCCTCGACGAGCCGAATCTCGAAGTGGATTTCCCCACCGACTTTGTCTCGGTATGCAGCTTCAATCAAGGCCCGATCCTGTTCGGTAAACCTCGGGGCGGGCATGACCTTCAGCACGCATTCCCCGGGTTTGTCTTGAAAATATTGGAAGCGGCGCACCTTTTCGAACAAAGGTCCGTGCATGTTCAGCGCTGCCAGGGAGATCCGGGTACCATGCCGCCCGAGGACCATGTCCTGCTTCCGGTGCCCTTCCACATTGGTGAACCGATCCCACGCCCGGCCGCAGGCACATTCCGGGGCAAGACGAGTGGCATAATCGCCAGTGCGGTACCGAATGAGCGGCATGCACCGATTGTACAGGCCCGTGCCCACAATCTCTCCTCGTTCACCCTCACGGGTGCAGACCCGGCCCTGTTCATCAACGATTTCCAGTATGCCGTAGTCAGGGAAATGGTGGTAGGCGTCGCTTTTTTCGCATTCCCCGGCCAGCACCACATGCTCGCTGTGCCCATACCAGGCGTAGACACGGGTGCTGAACGCAGCCTCGATCCGTTCTCGCTGCCCCGGAGAAGCACCCTCGGACCCCAGCAAAGCTGCATGAATCCTGGGCAGCTTCCGGCCCAGATCGTGGCGTAACACGTATTCGGCCAGCACGTCTAAAGCGGATGGATATCCATGCAGAAAGCTTGGTGCAAAACGAATAATCTGTGCCACATAGGCACCCAGATTGTCCTCACTCATGTGGAACGGCGAGAACTGCACCTCGTTGTAGATTGGGTTGTGCTGCCAGAACACCCCAGCCGCGAGGCGAGGAAAGGGCACGCCGCGAAAGGTAGCCTTGCGATGACGAGGCGTGTAGCCGACCCGAGCCCATTGGCGATGCATGAAGGCCGTTTCAACCGATTGCGAGCAATCGTCGACGTAAATCTTGAGTTGGTTGCCGCTGGTGCCGCCCGTGGTGGTCTCGTAATGTGGTATCCGTTGAAAATCTCGCGGCAGATACTGGGACTGGTTGGCCTGCACTGTATCTTTTTCCAACAGGGGGAAGGCCTGCAGTGCCTCGAACGGCCTATGCCGTTCCACAATGGCGCGCAATCCCAGGTACGCAGGCACCTGTTCGACGGCAAAGCGCAGAACCTCGCCCAACTCGCGTTCCTGCCTGGCGCGCAATTCCGTCTTGCTCGCCAGATCAAACCAAGAGCCGCGCGCCAGGACCGAGCGATAGGCCTTTCCGGCCAGCCAGGGGAAAGGAATCAAGCAAATGCTTCGCTTGACCGCTATCGGTAAAAAATCATAAATTCGGCGTTTTATCGTGAAAGCCATTTAATTTCACCGCCGATTACCAGTGAATTTTTCAGCGCCATTGCAGGCCATATGGCGATGAAATGCAACCTATCATTGTTAAATTTAATCTTACTCATGCTCAATCCCTTCTTGTTCTAAAACATCCCTTAAAATTGCTGGCCACGTTCTGGCTTGTTGCTCCAGGCGAGTTCGACCATTTACTATAAGGCCAGCCCGTAATGAATGGTTCACCTTTAACTCAAGAATCCCTTTCTTCAAATCCTCCGGCGAAAATGGATCCACATAGACAGCAGCTTTGCCGCACACCTCATGAGCAAAATCTCGATCGGATGTTAAGATCGGAGTATCCATTTGCATCGCCTCTAAGTAAGTGCCAGAAAATGACTCCAATAAAGTCGGTAAAATCATTACATCAGCCGCATGGTAGAATTCACCCAAACGACTCTGAGGTATTGCACCTATACACACTATCTGGTCGTCAAGAGACTCCGCATGAATACGATTAATTAACCGTAATGCTCCGCTTCCTTGGTCCTTACTTATTGTCAGAACACAAACAATATTCTTTAATTGATCACGGTACCTGGAAAATGTTTCTACAATTATTTCAAGATTTTTATGGGGATAATAACGCGTTAATGCAAACAGAATAAAATTGCCACGGAACCTCGCTAATTCTGCAGGCCAGTCCCGAGAAATTTGAATCAGGGGGCTAAAGGCATTCGGGCAAATTCCGATTCGGTCATAAGGGTACTTCAATACTTCAGAACTTCGGTGGCGCATTGTCTCAGTTTGGCAGTAAAGACGACTTACAGAACTTAAACCTCGCCGCAATTCCGCGTCGGATAGCCACTTGAAGATACTCTCTCGCCATGGCCTAGCGGCGTCTGTTGGATAAACACGGTGTGGGTTGTGCAACAATAGAGACTGGCTGCAATGTGGATTGATAAGAGAGCGATTGCCAAGTGCCCACAGCCAATCCGGTTTAAAACCAAGAACCATCTTTCGAAGTGCAACGCGTTCCCAAAAAAAAAGAGACAGAAGCGACATCTTTCGACATTCATAAACTTCGACCTTAGTTCTTCCTGTAAAGGGTTGGTAGCCGCACCCCTCGGGCACTATCATAAGGTATTGATGCATTGGGGCAATCTGAGGAAGAGTCGCAACGATATTTTGGCCAACCGATAGACCACCGGCTGATCTGAGATTGTGGGCCACCAATACAATCTTTCTTATGGTGTCGGGCCTTGGCTGGAGTCTCGAGGAATAGTGTGCTTGGCTTTGATGCTCGCATTTTAACATGATTAATCACATCGAACTAACCCAGTATCAAACCTAGATTTCCAACGCTCAGCATAATCCCTAAGGTTGCCCACCACTGATGCCGGATTTCCAACGACCACAGAGTCGTTTTTAATATGTCCTCTCACCACAGAACCCGCACCAACAATAACATTGTCACCTATTATGGTACCGGGCATTATGATCGTTTTGAGCCCTATGAAAACATTGTTACCCACAATTATCTCTCGCTCTGAGGCCACATCCGTTGCAGGTGTTTCACCAATAGCAATGAGGGCGGTCGTCAATGAGTAGTCATGGGTGAGAAAGCGTACATCCCCAGAAATCACCACGCGGTTCCCAATCGTAATTTTAGACAAATCATCGAACCGACAGGTTGTGGATATATAGCGAGGTGTGCCACCAATTCTAACTCCGAACATTCTAAGGAGAGGGGTGTACAATCGCATGTACCAACGATGGTTTAAATATGCTATTATGGAAATTACTGAAAACAGCAACCGATACGCCAGTCGCCATATAATCCGACGTACTCGTGAATGTTTGATCATTTATAGCACCTATTCTGCACACGGTTGAATAGCTTTTTTTACCAAGCGAATTTCCAGCCCACTCACGCCATTTTATCAAGCAAGTCATCTACTGCAACTCGCACACCCGCCCGAAACCTTCGCCATGTAAAATGGCGTGCGGTACCTATTGCAGCTGATCCAATCTGCTGACAGAGTTTCGGGTCTTCACGCAACACCGACAGTATTTCTGCAAGGGAAGTGGAATCCCTAATTGGCACTATGAAACCATTCCTGCCATGCTGTATTAAATCAGGCCCTCCACCATTAGGCGTGGTTATGACTGGTACCCCAAAAGACATGGCTTCAATTAATGCAAGGCCAAATCCTTCAACTAGTGATGGTAGCACAAAGACGTCCGCATTTTGAAACTCTCGAGCAAGCTCTGCATCATTCAGGTTACGACGAATTACAAGCCAGTTTCGAGAGCCTTCAAGCAGTGCAGGATCAGGATCTAGCCCTCTGCCACAGATGCGTAGTTGCGCACCCCGCATATCCAATGCATCGCAAGCGTCAAGAAGGTAACTTACCCCTTTGCGTTGACCAGGTTGACCGACGAACAAAATGCGAAATTTTTTAACCTGCTGAAATTTTTCATTAGCTATTTCTGCAGTCTTGGGCCATTGACGCTCCGAACCATACGCTACAACTCTTATCTTCTCCTCATGTATCCCATTCTCGACAAGCGATTTCTTAGTGAAAGCTGACGCTACTATGATGCCGTCAGCCATCTGGGATTCGCTCGATAGTTGTGCCACATACGAATCGCCCCAAGACATCTCCTTTTCGAAAAGAAGTGTCTTCCTGAATCGAGGGTTTCTCTCGATTTCGCTGGACAATATGCTTTTAACAGTAAGCGGGTGAGGATGACACTGGAACAATAATCGTTTAATACCTTTTCCATCCAATAATTTGAATAAGGGGAAGGCACAGTAGTTATAACTAAGTACAGCGTTGCAACCAGAACGTTCAGCGAATCTTGCTGCCGCTTTAGCTATCTTCAGTTCTTGCCAAGCATAAATCTCGGAGTAACATAAAGGCCATAAACGATGTATGACCTTTGAAGCTATTTCGTAGCCAAGGTGTGAAATGACTTTGCAGTCCGGGATCTCTTGCCGACGCCGACGTCTGAAGGCTGACATCCCTGGCAAATCTCGCATTATGGACTCTAGAACTAAAAATTTTTGTTTAGCATACCCATTAGTTACCAGAGATGCCAATTGCCCGCCCTCATGCAGTGCCACCGCTACTTCATAATGGTCCCTGGCCCCCGTATGCATTACGAGCACCTTATTCTGTTTACTGTACATCATTCACCTTCTTGGCTGGGCCTAGGGGTTACGAATCATAATCAATGTAGCCAGCGGCACGTCGGTACACTGCCAGGTACTTTTGGCTTACATTGCTGATATCGTAGGTTTTTTTAAATTTTTCTGCAGCACCACTTCCAAGTCGTTCCCGTTCATGCTGATCAAGCAAAGACTTTATCGCTGAGGCAAAACACCCTGCCTCGCGTTCTACCAGAATGCCCGTCTGGCCGTTGTCAATTAACTCCGTTATACCTCCTGCGCGAGTCGCGATAACGGGCACCCCGGCGGCCATTGCCTCCAGGATTACCATGGGTTGCCCCTCTGACTCAGACGGTAACAACAGGACATCCAAGTCTGGAATTAAGTTATCACCAGCATTAGGCACATTGCCAAGAAAACAAACAAATGGATACTCTTTAGCCACAATACGAACAGCTTGTTCATCAAGCCCAGCACCAGCGATCAGGAGTTTGCACGGGAAACCGCTATCAACTAAAAGTCGGACAGATTCCACTGCGATTCGCCAACCTTTTTGAGGATTCAACAAGCCAACGAATCCTGCGACTAATGCCCTATCTACACGAGTGGAATTATTTTGAAGCAGACAAGAGCTTTGTTTTGCAACTAGGCCGTTAGGGACGACAGTTATGCAATCAGGGTTCAACCCCAGGTACGTCCACAGTAGTCCAAGATTTCCCTTGTCCACTGATGTTAGACTTACTGATCTTTTGATCATACGCCAACAGAGCAACTTATATAATGCCCGCTTACACGGATTACGCATACCAGTATGAAGAGGCACCCCATGCACGGTTGCCACACAGGATACATTACTTGGTAGTCCATGCCACACCGGTAAATAAAGGCCTGACATCCAAGCATCGTGAAAATGAACAATAATTTTTGATGGCTTATCCTCCTCCATTACATGAAGAATCCACTCCTTCAGATGGTTTTTTAGTAGTAATAGTAAGTAGGATCCGGACCAATCAGGAAATTTCTGTGTGTGCACTGGCCAAGGCATGGATTGGGCCTCATGGTTATATTGAGTCCCCCACTTCCGGTTCACATATAGTCCAAAATGTGGTTTCACCATCCCTGATTTAGCCTGGGATAGCGCCAATTCCTTCATGAGAGTCCAAACGCCGGTCATGGGTACTTTAGCGACGTGTAGGACTGATAATTTTTCTAAAACCATAAAAAGTCCTTCTTTCTGTTTGGCAAATTCGCAACCGGATAACCCGGTCACCGACCCACATCCCGGCAAACAACATTAAAAGCGGATACCAAAGGTATAATGTTGCATGCAACATACTACCGCGAATATATACTAGGAGTGTTCCGGCTAATAAGGGCAGAGTCAATAGCGTCAAAAGCCTATTTCTTGACACGAGGCGTTCCAACAGCGCCAAGAACAGCCCGGCTCCAATGCCAATAAGACATCCCCAGTATCCAAAATTCGCATAGGCATCGCCCCAAATGGTAGGATGTATAGAACCAAATCTTGCAGTCCCCCCTTCAATCCCATACAAATTTCTCGCTAAAATTATTCCAGAGAAGCTATTTGTGCGAATATCTGGGTCGACAAATCCTTGTAGGATGAAACGTGGGATCGGCAAAAGAACCATTTCACGATAGGTTAAGCCTCTGCAGTAGGGCAGGTGATTGGGAAATACCTCAAAGGTATAAAACAGAGCGCCAATAGAGGGATCCGTCTTGTTTTGTTTCCCTTCGTTATGATAGTCGGCGATTGCTTCAGGGAAGCTGTGAAGAAGTTCGCCGAATGAGTAGTGTGCCCGCGACCACGCTATAAATGTTAATGAAAAGTAACCTGTTAGCGCAACTAGGGCCCCTATGGCAAAATGTCTCAACGTTTTGTTGTTTAACATTGAGCGAAGAGGTTGTCTTAGTGTGTATGCGTGCTTTTTGTAGACATAAAGAGTTGCCACTGTCCAGAGACCACCAATCGCAAAAGTACGCGAGCCTATCATCTGACTTATTAAAAATCCCATCACAATCAAGAGGGCGCAAATACGACCTCTCCTCAGGGTGAATGACAGCGCCACAGCTCCTGAAGATGCTAGAAAAGCAGATACAGCTAATACATATTGGTACTGTGATCGGCCCTCATACATTTCAGGTATATCTGTCCACCTAATCTCCAGCATGTCAGAGAAAGATCCTCCTGTTACGAAAACTAGACACACCATAGACGCTAACTGACAGAGTACTAATAAAAAGAGAATTTGAATGGCATTTCTGCGAAGATGGCCTAGGTTGGTATTGCACATGCCAATGGCCGACCTTCGAGATGTCGCAGGTCCTTGATATAGATACGCATTGTTAATACGGCGCGTGACTGTGAATAGTTCTGAAGCTTCATTAAGCCATCCAACTCGCTTATAACGCGTGGTATGATACGACAAGAATACAAGCACGTTAAAACCCAGTACGAACATGGCCACACGGTTTGGTGTATCATCATCGAAAATATAATTCGGCAACTCAGGCAACGTCACGCTGTTTGGTAGTACAAGGCTAGCGCCAATTATAACGAGGCTTGCTGACCAATAAAGCCAGTCGATCCGCCCCTCGCGAATTGCCCTGCCAGCCGCATAAAAGGTGAAAGCCAGATTGATTAAACCGAAGAAGTTCATTTTATTATTTTTCGATAATCTCCATGAGAACCTTCTTTACGCGATTCTTCCATATCTGATAAGAGAGGGCCTCCTCAGCAACTAATCGTGCGTTACGACCTAGTCGCTTTACTTCGGTAGGTTGTGAAAACAGCAACTGAAGCGAGCTTCGTAGTTGTTCGTGTGATGGCTGGCAAAGACAGCCATTAAATCCTGGAATGATGAGGTTGCCCAAGCCACCCACAGTGGTGGCAACGACCGCACAACCGGCGGCCATCGCCTCGATGCATGACAAGGATGTACCTTCGGAAGCCAATGTTGGAATAACTGCTATGTCTGCCTTCAGGTACTCTTCCCCCATTTCGCTGTACGCCCTACTGTATATTTCTACCCTTGGAACACTTCTTAAGATTCGACGCATTTTTTGCTCGCACTCGCCGTCTCCTATAAAGCCAAACTCAACATTCGGAAAATCTTTTGCAAGATCGACACAAACGTTCGAAAACAGGATAGCGCCACGTATTTCTGCAAATCGACGGGGGAAAATACAGCGGAGGTTGGTGTCAATTTTATTCCACCGGGCGAGCATGGCCTCCTGTGATGGAAGTTGTGAGAAGTTAGGGATATAAATAATTCGATCACCCCAATCGTCAAACGGGAATGTCGCTTGAAGCCAGTTGCGGAAATTTGTATCCACGCACAGGACGCAATCAGCCTCTAGCGCTATTTTTCGTAACTTTTTAAACAGAATCAGGCGATTGATGCGTTTCCTTATCCCATTAAGGCGTTTCAAGAGCGGATTCTTCAAAGTTGTAGCAGAATAATCCCACCCCACACCATGTTGTAAAACAATACATGGGTGCTCTAACACGTTGGGTACGCACCAATAATCAGAATATATTGCAAGCCCATGGTTTTCCTTCATGAAACCAGCCAGAGTACTTTGCAGTTGTTGTCTGTTCTGCCAGGAAAGTAGTCGGTTACCGTCGAGTAGCAGCCGATTAAATGTATTTGGTGAATATTGAAGAATTGTTACATGCCATCCCATTTCTGATGAAAGAGCCAAAAGGCACTCGACATACGTTTGGACACCACCAATTTCTTGATGTTTTCCATTAACGTCGTAAAAGCTATGGCATACTATATATATGTAGTTCATGAATAGATAATACCTATTTTATAATTTACTGCAAAATATACGATACTTGTCATTGTGTTGTACTAGTTCATTATCTTAATGAATATTTATCAGATTAATATTACAAATCTAGATAGTTAATATTAATAGTGTAATTATACTAAAAAAGATTAAAAAATAAACTATTTAATAAATAATTTCAATTGTTTTAAGTGAAGTATTTATTGATTATGTGTAATTTATATTAAATAAAAATAAAATTTTTTATGTCTAATGATGGACAATTAATGTTTTCACGATTTATTTTTATAAAAAAAACATACGTCTATAATATTACTACTTACAAACGGTATGCGATATGTGCACAATTTACATGATTGACAATATGAAATGACACGTTTAATTCTAATTTTTATAAATATTTGGCTAATATAACTTTATTAACATATCCAATCTGCCATAAACTATGTGCTAAATATGCAATTAAGTTTGCTAATGCCAATCCTGTTGCACCATAACCAATGTGAATAAAGTAATAACTCAGGGTAAGGAAGACAGAGGCCCACATAAGATTAAATGAAAAACCAATCCACATTCTGCCTTTGCTCACTATTGCTTGACCGACGACATTATTTAATGCAACAAAAATGGTGCTTATAGATAACAACGCTAATGCCAAAGCGCCTTCCGCAAAATCCATCCCATAGCTTCGCATGATAGATTGAGCAAACAGGGTTACAGGCAATGAAACCGCGAAAGCAACGCCACCATTGATTAAGGCATTATACTTGAGAACCTTGATGTACTTTACCTGTTCATCTGGCGCATTGAGGTTTGCCAGCATGGGCAACACAATCTGCCCAACTACACCGGGGATAAAGAGAATTGCGAACCGCCATTGATTAGCGGCATCAAACAACCCCATCTGGCTATATCCTCCTGGCTGATTGACCAGCATGGCGTTGCTTGCCCACACGACCGGACTGATCATAATCCCACTCATAGTTGCCGGCAGGCTGAATCGCCAGAGAATCGGCCATTCCTTGACACATCCCTTACAGGAAAAGGGCACCTTGTGCCGAGCAGCCTCCTGCCGCAGCGCCAAATGATTCAATAACCAATTGATGCCCATATTGGCAGCAAGCGCCCAGACAGCGCCGCGTAATCCCCCCCAATAGGCACCACCGATCAGTAGCGGAAACGAGGCAAGCCCCGTCAATAAATTTACCTTGGCGATGGATCTAAAAGCTTCGAAACCAGCAAGCGCCCCTGTCTGCGCACCATTCACGGCATTCAATAGCAGGATGAAAGCGCCGATCCGTAGTTCAACAACCAGATTCGGTGCGTTGATGGTGTGGGTAGCCACCCAAGGTGCAAAAATATACAGGCCCACCGCGACCAGCGTACCTGTGGCCACGGCAAATAAACCGGAAATTGCCATGATGCGACCGGCACGGTTTGGGTCTGTTACGCGGCATTCAGCCACATGTTTGGTGGCGGTCATGCCAAGGCCGAAACCGGCGAATACCAGGAACATATTCACGGTGGTACGGATCATTCCAAATTCGCCAAATACCTCTCGACCCAGCAAGCGGGCAACCAATATTGATGCGACCAGCATCAAACATCGAGAGATAACTGCCCCGCCCATCGACCAGAAGGCAGCCTTGGCCAAGCGTGAGCCAAGAGTAGAAGACTCAACTCTGTTCCAGAAAGGGATCAGTTGTCGAGGACATGCACCATAAAAAAAATTGCGCAAACTAATATTTGACATAATGCACCTGGGCAGATTGGACGATTTTCGTTTACATTTCTAGGTTACCGCCAGGCACCCTTGGTGTCGATCACCACTTTTTCTTTGAGAAGTTCCCGATCAACCCCCTGAAACTCTTCGTGATCTACCAGTAACAGGAGGATGTCAGCCTCCTGTACAACTTCTCCCAGCTCGTAAAGCGGAAATTCTTCAAAGCTGCCATGCACGTTGGGCTCGCATGCCATCACTCGTCCTACCCCGGCTTTGATCAAGTCTCGCGTAATCTCCATGGCCGGCGACTCACGAAGGTCGTCAATGTTGGCCTTAAAGGCCAACCCAAGGCAACCAATGACTGGTGCCTTGAAGCGCCCCGACTTGGCTTTTACTTTGTCCAGTACCCAGTGCGGCTTGGCATCATTGACTTCACGCGCCGTGCGGATCAATCGCGATTCATTAGGTGCTGAGGCCACAACAAACCAAGGATCAACCGCAATGCAGTGGCCGCCGACGCCCGGGCCGGGCTGGAGGATGTTGACTCGGGGGTGGCGGTTGGCCAACTCGATCAGGTCCCAGACATTGATGCTCAAGTGGTCGCAGATAAGGGAGAGTTCATTGGCAAAGGCAATGTTGACATCTCGGAAGGAATTCTCGGTCAGTTTGGCCATCTCGGCGGTGCGGGCATCGGTGACCAGGACCTTGCCGTTGACAAAGCTCCGGTAGAATTCGGCGGTCCGTTCCCGGCTAGGTTGATCAACGCCGCCGATGATGCGGTCATTGGTGATCAGTTCGTTGAGAATCTGGCCGGGAAGGACGCGTTCAGGGCAGTGGGCGATGTAGATGCTGGCGGCCTGCTTCGGTCCTTTACCGTTGAACAGTTCCGGCCGTTCTTCGGCCAGGATAGAGCGGATGCGTTCGGTGGTGCCCACCGGTGAGGTCGATTCCAGGATGATCAGGTTGCCTGCAACCAGCAAGGGAGCGATGGCCCGGGTGGCGGCCTCCACATAGGAAATATCCGGCACATGATCATCCTTGAAGGGAGTGGGCACGGCAATGATGAAGACCTCAGCTTCTTCGGGAGTCAGGGAGGCGCGGAGGTTACCGCTGAGCACGGCTGACTTGACGAGAATATCAAGTCCCGGCTCGATGATATGAATCTCGCCTTTGCTGATGGTTGCCACTGCCTGCGAGTTGACATCAACACCGAGCACCTGGTGGCCTTTAGTCGCCAGCAGCGAGGCGGTCGGCAGGCCGATATAGCCCAGGCCCATCACGACAATTTTTTTAGTTTCCAGTTTCATATATTCTTATTGGACCCGAGTGCGTCTGTGAAATTTTTTATGTGTATGCAAGGGTTGATGGTTTCGTAAAAAAGTCGATTCCTGTCATCGACGTGCACAGCGAGGAGAAATCTCGTTATAAATTTAGATATTTCTCGCTCCGCTCGAAATGAAAAACCTGAGAGTTTTCTCTGTTTACGACTTCTTCAAGAGTTGATTGAAAGGAATGCGCATGCCCTTGGTGGTTCGTGATCTGTTGAGACAGGGCTTTCATGTTGTTTGCGGCCATTGCCTTTGCAGGGTTCCCTCAATTAAAAAACTTGGGTGATTGACCCTTGCCTGTCGAAAAGACAGGGAGGGATGTCGTCGCCTGCAGGTTCTCTTGCCGTTAAGCCTGCTGCCAAAACGTGGTTCAATTGCGAAGTTGATTCAGGGCCTGGGAAAAATTTTTGGGGATCGTCAACCCCACGCCGGTTTTAATGACAGCATGTTGAATGAAACTGGCGATGCGCGGCGCGGCCAGGCCATCGCCGTAGGGGTTGTGCGACTTGGACATGCTTTTGAAAGCGCTGCTGTCCCGGATCAGGGTCAAGGCTTCGCGCACAATCACCTCCGGGTTGGTGCCCACCAGTTTCACTGTGCCGGCACTGACGGCTTCCGGCCGTTCGGTGGTGTTGCGGGTTACAAGCACTGGTTTGCCGAGGGAGGGCGCCTCTTCCTGCACTCCGCCGGAGTCGGTGATGATGAAGCTGCAGCGGTCCATCAGGTAGACAAATGGGAGATAATCAAGAGGCTCGATCAGGTGAATTGATTTCGATCCCCCCAGGATTCGGCGCACAGGCTCCTGGACATTGGGGTTGAGATGTACGGGGTAAATAATCTCAATGCCGGGTTCGGCTTCGGCGATAGTCTTGAGCGCCATGCAGATCTGTTCAAATCCCTGGCCGAAGTTTTCCCGGCGGTGACCGGTGACCAGAACGAGCCGTTTTCGTGGCCGAAGAAAAGAGAAACGACGGGCCATCTCCTTGTGAATGGAGATGTCGGACCGTAGGAGACTGATCACCTCGAACAGGGCGTCGATGACCGTGTTGCCTGTCATGGCAATCGTTTCCGGGGCGATGCCCTCATCAAGCAGATTCTGCCTGGCCACGTCGGTGGGAGCGAAATGGCAGGCGGCCAGAATGCTGGTCACGCGGCGATTCATTTCTTCCGGCCACGGTGACGAGATATTCCCGGTGCGCAGGCCGGCTTCGACGTGACCCAGCGGGATATTCCAGTAGTAGGCCGCCAGGCTGGCCGCCATGGTGGTGGTGGTGTCGCCATGCACCAGGACGAGGTCGGGCCTGCAGTCATCCAGCACTCGCGCTAGACCGTGGAGAACCGAAGAGGTGATATCGGTAAGGCTTTGTCCCGGCTTCATGATATCAAGGTCGTAGGAGGGCCGGATCTTGAACAGTTCGAGTACCTGGTCAAGCATCTGCCGGTGCTGCGCGGTGACGCAGACCAGACTCTCAAAACGTTCGGAGTCGTTGGCCAGGGCGCGGATCACCGGCGCCATCTTGATGGCTTCCGGCCGGGTGCCGAAGACGGTGAGAATTTTCTTCTTCGCTGGTGAGGTGATCGATGGCGAATGAAGGTAGGATTCAGTCATGGTTCTTCCAAATATTGGGGCCGTCTCATGCATGGGATATCTCAAGGGTAATTTTTGACCTGTTGCCGGCTCTCACCACGGTTGAACTTGCCGCAAAAAGTGTTTGGTAACAACGGCTGCAGAGTTGTCCGGCCCCGTCGACGTAATGAAAGAAGCGGTCGACAGTGGTGCCATCCTTCCAGTCGGCGGTGTGTGAACAGCTCACGCCGGTACCGTTTGGGGCTGAATGCAAATCCGCAGGGGGCATTGTGTCGAGAACCTTCATTTTTTAGACTTTGTTAACAGCTGGTCGAAGCGCTCGAGGTCGCCGGGCTGCTCACCCAAAAGTGACCGAACCCAATCCTTCATGACTGCGGTCTTGGCGGCCTTGACCAGTCGCGCCGGGGAAACCCGCCAGCCGATACGGATCTGCCGCTTGAGCAGTTCTTCAAAACCGGCATCCCAGGAGGCGCGATGTACTCCGGCCGCTTCGATTCTCCAGAACAGCAAGCCTAAGTCGGTCGGGGCGAGGTACATCGACATGCGCAGGGCCGCAAGGATCTGGGCCGCAGGTCCTTGGCGAAACTGGACAAGCCACGCTAATCGGGACCAGGCTCGCGGTTCTGCCGGTTCGCGGCGCAGGGCCTCGCGGACGACTCTTTCCGCTTCCAGCAAGAATTCTAACCGGCGAGCAACTGCAATCTGGCGATTCTGGACGAGCTTCTCGCCGATCATCCCAGGAAGATGCAGATGCGTGCCGGGCAAGAGGCTTTGCTCGAGCTTACGGCTTTTTTCCCAGAGAACCATCAGGCTCCCCGGCGGGACGGCCTCCTTGCGGTCGAAGGCACGTTCCAGCAGCGTCCCCGGCCAACTTTTCCAGGCAGTGCCCAGCCAGAGAGCGGAAGCCGCCATTCCGATGAGGGCAGCTGCTGCGATGAGTGGAAGCTGCATGTTCCGGACGTTCATTTGCTGTTGTCCGTATTGAGAAAACGGACTCGATCTTCCTCAAACACGGCACAGGTGAGAATGCCGGTGGCATACGCTCCGGTATCGATCCCAAGACGATGGAGGTGTTGTTCCGGCCGTTTTTCGATAGTGTGCCCATGGACAACTTTAAGGTCGAAACCGTGGTGCTCGGCGATGAACTCCTCGCGGATCCAGAGCAGATCGTCGTGCGTCTGTCGCATCAGAGGCACCCCTGGACGAAGGCCGGCGTGAACGAAGAGATAGTCGCCAATGTGCAGATACATGGGGAGAGAACGCAGAAAATGGATATGTTCGTCCGGCATGTTGGCGACCAAGGCGTCACGGAGCGCTGCTGCCCGTTGCCGCGAAATGGCGGAGTGTCCAGGGTATACGCCGTAGCTCATCAAAGTTGACAGCCCACCGAGATCGAGCCAGACCGGGAGCATGGACGGGTTGTCGAGAAAATTTAGAAAGAGTTGCTCGTGGTTGCCGCGCAGCCAGGTGATCTCGAAACCACCGTCAAGGCCGCTGATGACTTGGTCGAGGGTGTCGTTGACAAAGGGTCCCCGGTCAAGGTAGTCACCCAGGTAGATCACCGTGTTGTTGATTGAGGTGGCCTCTTGAGCGTCCTCAGTGATCATCCGCTGCAACTGGATGAGAAGGTCGGCGCGGCCATGGATGTCGCCAATGGCATAGACGCGGCGGCCTTCGGGCACACGGAAGAGGTGATGTGTCTGCCGCGTCCGTTGACCAAAAAAAGATGACGGCTTGGTCGTGTATGCAGGCATGCGTTCAGTCATGGTAGTAGTGCTTGTACTTGCCATAGTAGTAGCCGTAGCCTCCGTACCCATATTGCCGCTGCTGCTGCATGTTGACCATGGAGAGCACGAAGCCGGTTGGTCTGAGATCGAGCACCTCAAGTTGACGCATGGCGGATCGCACTGTTTCCCTGGGGGTTTCCGACCAATGGACCAGGTAGACCAGTGCATCGACCCTGCGGGCCAGTGTCCAGGTATCGGAGATTCCCATAATCGGCGGGGTATCGAGAATGATCAGGTCGAATTCCTGCTCCAGTTGTTCAAGCAGAGTCTGCATCCGTTGGGAGCCAAGCAGTTCGGCTGCCAGCGGTGTTTTGCCATGGGCGCAGAGCAGGTGCAGACCGCTTTCCGGGTCCTGCACTATAGCCTGTTGGGCAGGGATCACGTCCTGCAGAAGGTCTTCGAGTTTGATGGCCGATTGCAGGTCGGGGAACATCCTGGCAAGGGAGGGACGCCGCAGGTCGGCATCGATGAGCAGCGTTTTCGTCCCGGAAAGGGCAGTTAGTCGCCCCATGGAGGCACAGAGACAGCTCTTGCCTTCGCTGGGGAGTGAGGAAGTGACCATGATCGTCTTGGCCGGCCGGTCGACATTAGCCATGTGAATGGCCGTGCGGATGGCTCGCAGCGATTCCGCCAGGGCGGAAAAGGGCTTGTTGATCACATACTTCATCGGCGAGTCTTCAGTGTTGCCGAGAAGAGGGATCATGCCCAGAACGGGCAGGCCGGTGGCCTGTTCAATCTGGTCACTGGTGCGGAAACCACGATCCAGCGCTTCGAGGAGAAAGGCGCCCATGACGCCCAGCATCAGGCCTGCGAGAACTCCCAAGGCCAAGGTTCGATGGGTTTGCGGCGATGAAGGCCCCCTGGGAACCTCGGCTGCGGAGATGATCCGGGCATCGGGACGCTGCAGATCCTCTTGTTCCTTGGTTTCCTGAAAACGGGACAGAAAGGTCTGATACAATGTTCTGCTGGATTCGGCCTGGCGTTCGAGCTCGCGCAACTGCAACTCGGTATCCATGGTCCGGCCGGCCTGCAACTGCAAGTCGTTTAAAGAACGCTGGAGGGTCGTTTCCGCCGCCCGTGCCACCTTGACCTCGTTTTCCAGGTTTTGTAGAATGCGATTGGCCTCTTCTTGCAGCTTGTTCTGCACATCCTTGAGTTCGGCCTGCACTTGGATGACTTGGGGATGTTTGTCGCCATAGCGCTGACCAAGTTCGGCCTTTTTGCGGCGCAGTTCGCTTTCGGCAGAGCGCAGCGATTGAATAACCGATGAATTGAGTACCTCGCCGAGGCTCTCGAGGCCTCCAGATCGGCCAAACATCTCCTTGGCGCCGCGCAGCCGTGCTTCTGCCTGGGAAATTTTTACCTGAGCCGCCACCAGCTGTGCATTGACATCGCTCAGTTGCTGCTCAAGTATGGTGCCCCCCCTCCCTTGAACGATTTTGCCCTGCTCGCGGACTTTTTTTACGGCTTGTTCGGCAGATTGGACTTCAACCCGCATGGTCTGCAACCGGTTTGCCAGCCACTCGTTGGCCTGCCGGGTTGCCTCGAACTTCGCTTCCAGCTGGTCGGTGCGATAGAGCTCCGCCAGAGAGTTAGCCAGCTGAGCGGTCCGTTTGGGGTCGGGGGTTGTAAAGGAAATGGTGATCGTGTTGGTCTGTTTGCGCTGCTCGACCTTGAGACTGCCCTGCAGCCGTTCGACAATCGACCGCCGCAGCCGCAGTGCCGTTTCCTCGGGGCTCGGTTCTTCGGCGGGTGCTATATTCCACAAATCCTTAAACCAGGCGATTGCGGGCTCGAGCAGTCCCGGTTTTTTGTCAGGGTTCAGGGCAGGATTAAATGCAGGATCCCGAGCAAGCTGCAGTTGATCGACAACTCGAGCAACGAGGGAGCTGGAACGGATAATATCCATCTCCGTTCCAATGACCCCTGCCTCGGTCGACATTCCGGCCATAACATCTTCGATATTGGTGACATGGGTCTTACGCAAATCAAGGGTAAGCTGGGCCTGGGCGGTGTACAGCGGCGTGGTTTGGGAAAGATAGAGGACAACACCGACCATCACCAGGAAAAAAATTCCGAAAATGGCGCCCCGACGACGGTTCAGCTTGCGCAGCCACTCGCGCAGGTCGATGTCCTGCTCGGCTTCCTCGAACGGTTGCTGTCCGGCAGCTAGCGGCTGGCAGTTTGGTTGATGATCAAAAGTTTGTTCTTGGGTTCGCATTAAGGTCGTTTTCGTTAAGTTGAGCGATGTATTGCAAAGGCTACATGCCGTGATCAGAAGAATCGTTCCTGGATGTTGATGATATCTCCAGGCAGGATGATCGTGGCGTGGTCGCTCCCCTCGATCACCTTCTCGGGGTTGCCTCGGGTAATCTGCGCTTTGTTCTGCCGGGCGCGGTAGGTGTAGCCGCCAGCCATGGCGA
>JGI24728J21555_1000283_pt1 | contig 29109 bp, 38 predicted proteins | sample EPASupsiteSAE305_FD_21555 | JGI IMG/M metagenome (IMG submission 21555) | reverse complement strand
TCAAATTTGACGACTTCGGTTGCTCCATCCAGCTTAAGCTGAATCACCTGCGACTTCATTGATACGTCATCAAAAATGGCCCGCATCTGCCCATCTTCGGGAGCATGGCAGACGGCACAGGATTTGACGTCCTTTGCTTTAGCCGGCGGCGCTTGATCCGCGGCCAACGCTGTCGACGCTATCATAAGCGTAACAGCCGCCAGACCGGCAAGCGTTCCTCTTGGTTTGTTCAACCTCATAATTTTCTCCTCCTTTCGTAGTTTCCTGCCTGATGATCTTGGCTTCTTGAAATGTCTGTGTGCACACGTTGGCACTGTTGCCTGTGCACAGAGTCAGTGGATGGCGGAAATCCGTTCTGCGCAACGAGAACGGATCACGACGTCCCTCAGTTGGTCAAAAGCAAAAGGCATGCCACTCAGTAGCAGGCTGGGGAGCCGAAAAAAAGCGCTGGCGGGAGGGGTCAGTCGCGGAGGAGAAGACCGTAGCGGTGCAATCGGTTCCAGACAGTCACCCTGGAAACGCCAAGTATCTTTGCCGCCATGGATTTGTTGCCTCTGGCTTGCGCCAAGGCTTGGAGCAGTTCCTGTTTTTTTTGTTCGTCGGCGGGGAAAGTGGCTGGAAGCGGGGCGATCACCTGGGTAAGATCCGGCGGCAGGTGGCGAGGTTCGATGTATCCGTCGGTGCAGGTCACAAAGGCGTAAGCAAAGGCGCTTCTCAGTTCCCGGATATTGCCTGGCCAGGGGTAGCGCACCAAAGCCCGCATAGCCTCAGGGGAAATCCCGAGAATCGGTTTATTGCTTTTCAATTGTTGATGGCGAAAGAAATTTTCAGCCAGCAGGGGGATGTCCTCCGGCCGCTTACGCAGGGGAGGCAGTTCGATGGGTAAGACATTGATGCGATAATACAAATCGCTGCGGAACACTCCCTTGTCGACCAGTTCCCTGAGATTCCGGTTGGTGGCCGTGATGATCCGCACATCAACCGGGATGGGCCGGTTGTCACCGACCCGTTCGATGACCTTCTCTTCCAGGACTCGAAGCAGCTTGACCTGGATCAGGTGCGGTAACTCGCCGATTTCGTCGAGGAAAATATCGCCGCCGTTGGCCGCCTCAAAACGCCCCTGCCGGTTCTGATATGCGCCGGTAAAGGCCCCTTTAACATGGCCGAAAAGTTCGCTTTCCAGCACCGATTCGTTGAGCGCTGCGCAGTTTACCTGAATGTACGGCTGGTTCTTCCTGTCCGAATGGAGGTGGATGGCTTTGGCTGCCAGTTCCTTACCGGTGCCGCTTTCCCCGAAAATGAAGGCAGGAGCATCGGAGGCGGCAACATTGGCCAGGAGGTCGAAGGTATGGTGCATGATCGTCGAAGTGCCGGCCATGCCGTAAAAAGTGTCCTCGGCCTGGAGGTCGTGGCGAAAGGCCTCGATCTGACTTTCTTTTTCCATCAACTCGGTGACATCCGCCCATGTCTCGACCGCCCCGATGGTCACCCCTCGTTCATCGCGCAAAACCGAAGCGTTTTTCATGGCATGGACAAGACTGCCGTCTTTTCTGGTCAGGTGGCATTTACGCATGGAAACCGTGCTGTCACGGAACAGCAAACACCAATGCCGATTGGTGGAATCGTAGATCCTTTCACAACTGCTGCATTTCAGAATCGAGCAGTTAGAGCCGAGAAGTTCTTCGCGGTCATACCCGGTCATTTCAATGAAGGCCCGGTTAACTGAGACGATGATGCCGCCAGGGTCGACCATCATGACGCCATCATGAATGATGTCAACAACTGTTTCCCAATAACGGCTGAGGGTTTTGTCCTCCATGGAAACGCTCCCTGTATAGTGTTTAAGCATATGTTTAAACACTATACACAAATTAAACAGACGAACAAGAGGAAGCCTGCTATTTTTTTTTGGGGGGGTGGATGAACTACAAGCAAAGTGTCCGAAGCAAAACGTATCTACTCCGCTCTAACACCAAGAATAGATCCGAACCGCTTGAGGAAATAAGGGGGCAGGCTTATTATTAAAAGGATATCGAAAGGAAAGGGCAGGAAATTACAAGATAAATACAGTAGGAGTGGAAACAAACGAGATGTTCACCAAAACAGTAAAACTCGCGCCAGTGCTGTATATCCCCCATGGCGGAGGCCCGTTACCGTTGTTAGGCGACCCGGCCCATTAGCAACTGGTTGAATTTTTGAAAAACATCCCTCGTTCCCTGGGAACGCCTTCAGCCATTGTCCTGATCAGTGCCCACTGGGAGGAGGAACTACCGATCATTACCAGTGGTACGCACCCTGAACTGCTCTACGATTATCATGGATTTCCGCCAGAAACCTACCGAATAAAATATCCAGCACCCGGTGCGCCGGCCTTGGCGAAGCGGCTTTACACTTTACTGGAGGCTGGTGGTCTGCAATCGCGTCTGGATGAGAAGCGGGGTTTTGATCATGGCCTCTTTATACCGCTGAAAATCATGTACCCTCATGCGGACATTCCCTGCGTCCAGTTGTCTCTGCTCGCCAGCCTCGACCCGATAGCTCACATCGCCATCGGCAAAGCCTTGGCTCCTTTGCGTCAAGAGAATGTCCTGATTATCGGCTCGGGATTTTCCTTTCACAACCTCAAAGCCTTTTTCACCAGCCCTCCCGGAGTGCCTGACCAACAAAATGAGGCTTTCGACCAGTGGCTGATCGATACCTGCACCAACGAGGCCCTATCTTCGGACGAAAGGATGGAACGGTTGACCTATTGGACAAGAGCCCCCAGTGCCCGCTACTGTCACCCAAGGGAGGAGCACCTCTTGCCCCTGCATGTCTGTTGGGGGATAGCACAAGCAACGGCCCGGCTAGTGTTCCACGGGGAAGTGCTCGGCAAAAAGACCTCTGCCTTCCTCTTGTAAAGCTTGATCGCCCCAGGCCACCTGCTTCCCTCGGCTCCCGACGTGAAAAAATGAAAAACAGCTGAGCCTTTTGCAAAATGCAAAGATTGATTGTTTTGACTCGATTATCTGGAAAAGAGCGGAACATTTTTTCTTGTTATTCCGAGCCGCAGCGAGAAATCTCGTCCGTTGAGACACGAGCTTTCTCCCATGGGTCGAAATGACAGGGGCGGTGCTCCCTTTGTCTCCTGCACTCCTCTCTGTCATCCCGAACGTACGTGATGGATCTCTTTGTTATTTAAACCCTTTCAGGGCTTGATCCTTTATATGACACAGCATGCGGATGTTCATGTAAGTTGCCATGCAAACGAAGAAACTTTGCCAAGCAAAGCTAGAAAAATACCAGCCCAATTCAAGCGAAACGTCACCCTCTTTTTTTGCTATGTAATAAGGGGAACTCTCCCAGATTCCTTTCCTGATAACCCGCCTAAGGGGGGCAGGATGAACGGACTTACACCAGAATTGCGTGAGAAAGGAAGGAAAACAGCAGCGGCTATCCGGTAAAGCACACGGCAGATACAAGCATGGGCGGAAAACCAAGGAAGCAATCGAAGAGCGCAAGAGATTAGCTGCACTCATGCGGGAGGTCAAAGACACCATGAATCTCTGTGATGCTCAACAACGGATCGTGGATGAAATTGACCGTTGCTCGAATATCAAAGGCCATTGCACCCTGTCAAAGATCATCTTGGCGGCAAAAGAGCGTGTCCTTTGAATGGGGAGGGGGAAGACACCGAGTCGGGAATATTTCGCGGGTCCTTGCCCAGCCCCTTTGCTGCGGCTATTTCGTGCCTCGACAGTCCGCTCCGTGTGAAAAATAGAATGCACGATTTCCGATTCCTACAAATTAAAATATCAATTTACACGCCAGCCTTTCTTGCGGCCGGCTTGAAACTACAACAGAGCCATAGGGCTAAGGATTGTTTTAATAACGGAAAATAACAACTCCAAGCACAACGGCTCTCTTGCTTTTCGAAAGTTGCATCGCAACTCAAGAGGAAACATCAACAAGGAGGAATTCATAGAAGAGAAAAAAAGTGTGGGTGAGTTGGTGAATGATATTGAGATGACGGCGTTAACCACGGGAGCGATTGCAGAACCGTAGTGAATAATATTATTTTGATTATGAGGTTATTTCTCTGCAAACAGCCTAGATTTAAACCAACCAATTATGGGTCGCTCTATAAATTTGAATATAAATATAGAAAACAACACACAAATAGCAATCAATATTATTAATGCTGAAATATTATCTTTGGGGTTTGCAGCAATAATTTTATCACCGATTGTCCGTGATGTTTCAACTATTATAGGATGTGAAAGATATAATGCATAAGATGCATTTCCTAATAATAATATATTTTTTATATTGTCATATTTTATATATTTATCAACAAATAATGTTAAGCAAAAAATCAATATAGGGTTTGACCATAATATAATATCTGTTAAATTTAACGGCTCACCATCGCCACTGCTTTTAAAAATACCTATATTTGAACAGATAAATATAGATATAATTACCGGTGAAAGTATAATTATCAATTTATTTATATATTTCAATTTTATTTGATTATTACTGTAATAATTATATATGTAATACAAAAATATTCCTGCATCAAAATAAAATATATAATTATTTGAATATATTATCAATCCATTTTCTGGATTAAAATATTGAATTATAAATTTTATAATTAATATTGTGAAAAATACAAACAATGGTGCTATTTTACTGTTAAAAATAATGAAAATTGAAAAAATTAAATAAAAATACATTTCCAAGTTCAATGACCATCCAACTCCTAAAACAGGGTGCACGTTTCCTGAACTATTCACGTATGGAATAAATAATAAACTTTTTATAATATTTGATATGTTCTCATTATTTGTTATTCCATTTTGAGATGATATCCAATTAAGTATTTGCATAGGATCTCTTGTTGCCCAATCTTTCAATACGGGAAAAATGTATAGTGGGTTTGTCAGTCCTAAATTTGTCGTTAAAATATATAAAAATGTTATCATCCAATACAAAGGTACTATTCTTATAACTCTTCTGGCAAAGAAATATTCTGGAGATGTATTTGAAATATATGTCATTATAAAACCACTAATAACGAAAAAAATACTAACCCCCTGAAAATCAGTATTTACCCCATTAATCTGGTACCCTGAATGGTAAAATACGACAGATGAAGCTGCACAAGCCCTCAATAGTTGAATACTGTTAATCATAGTAATTTAAACATGTTCTGTTTTTATTATTATGTATATTAGAAATTTATATTTAACAAATTTCTAGATATGTAGCAAAACGATCTCGATTAATTGACAAATCACTATTGCATATAATGCTTTTAGAGATGAAAATTATAAATCAAGCATGAGCTTCTCACAGGATATATTCGGCTTTCGGTAACATAATGTTCCAAATGTCTACTAAAAACTGTTTAGCCCAATAGAAAACACGTTTCCGCTGGCATTCGTCGACCGCAACCTGGCCCATACATAACCCAAAACAAAAAAAGCACATAACGATTTTCTCGTAATTGTTTGAAATCTTTAGGCAGAGACCGGCAACTTTCAGTTTATTTCATTGGATTGGGAATCAGGTCCGACTCGTCTTGGTACAGTAATATTCCACGCGACCTCTGCTTGTCTGTGGTGGTTTGAGCACCATTTGTACTGATAATATTTTTCTGGGTAGGAGTGGGGTGCGAAAGAGACCTGAAAAGAACCTAAGAAGACAAAGACAACTGTAAGCTGCCATGCAAACGTAGAAAGTTTTCCAAGCAAAGCTAGAAAAACCAATCCCCAATTCGAACGAAACGTCACACCTCTTCATCCTCTTCGTTTGCGGAAATCAAACGAGCCCCCTGTCCTAATAGCCCCTGCCAGCCTGCCTTTCTTCATCAAAATCTTTTGTGCCAATTTATATGACCATTTTTTCGATAGTTTCAATTTAGTTGACCTCATCCGGTTTTTGTATTCATCTCAAGAACGGGCGAATCGGAAGGCATGAGGCAAACTATATTGGAAAAGAGTTGACCGTTGGACATTGACTTTTCCCTGGTGTTTTATGCCAAGCTAACTGACAAGCTTGACTCATTGGAGTGGTATCCAGTTTTTGGTTATCTCTCAAAATTGCTTGAAATACAGTTAGATAAAATCAAAAAATGCCGGTTTTCTTTTAGTCTGGCCGGAAACAATGAATAATGACCAGAAACCGGATAATAACTTGTTGGGCGGCAAGAGACTGGCCAGCCACTTCTATTAATTGCGCGTATTGATCTTTCATTCAACAAAAGCAAAGGGGGAATCACAATGGGTACACACGTCCGAATCGCTTCGTTTAATGTAGAGAACCTATTTAATCGCTACGCAATACTGGATCAGCCGTGGCAAGGTCGAGGCTATGAAAAAATGGTCCAAGCTGTAGGCCTCGTTTCCTTGGCCGGACGGGATGGTAGTCTGGTTGACTACGAAACAACACATACCCAACGCAACAATACCGCCGAGGTAATTCTTGATGCCGCGCCCGATGTTCTACTGGTCTGCGAAGTGGAGAACATACACACACTGAGAATCTTTAACCACGACTACCTTAGTGACTACTTTGACCAAATTGTGCTCATTGACGGAAATGACCCGCGTGGAATCGATCTCGGAATAATGGTGCGCAAAGGATTTTCTGGCCGAATTGGCAACATTAGGACTCATGTTGATGAGCTAAAACCGGGTGCAACTGGCTCAGTTACGTGGGGGTCGAGACCAAACTTTGGCTACTTAGCAAACAATGCCCTTTTTTCAAGAGACTGTCTCGCGGTTGATGTAGCCGTTGGTGGTCACACACTCTGCTTACTAGGAAATCACTTCAAGGCTCAAGATGGCACTGCCGCTTCGGACGAACGTCGAAAAGCCCAAGCAGACCGAGTACTTCAACTCTTCACAGAGGCAAGAAAAGACCGTCTCCCAATCGTTCTAGGTGATCTAAATGCTGATGTAGATGCACAGACACCGGCGGGAAACTCGCTGCGTAACTTAGCAACTGGTATAGGTGTAATTGACGCATTCGCGACCATTGATGATCGTTGGACACATTTCTATGATCATGATTCCGAGGTAAGTCGACTGGACTACATCTTCGTTGATGAAAGACTAAATTTTGGAAACCAACAAATAATTCGCAAAGGTTTATCCAAGCGCTGCAAACAATACACCGGCCCAAGATATCCAACCGTTAGTTATCAGCACACAGAAGCTAGTGATCACTGCCTTATAGCCGTCGACTTGGACATCTAACAATCATCATCGATCAGGAGGGCAGCGTCATGCGAATGTCAAAACTTGTTTTTCAGACCAAAAGCGTCGCCGGTGCACCAAAATTTGGGGCTGAATTACCCGCACTTGCTGCACTGCTTTCCACTGTCCCCCAAAGCGACAGAGCTCGCTGCATTCTCATTACCCATGTGCTTGACACCGCGGTTGCGTATATTGAGGCAGTTCACACTGTATTCAAGGTAGTCCGGGTCATAGCGATTCCGTATTCAGTCTCTCCAAGTGCTGTAGAAGCGTTGCGCTCGAAGGGATTTAGTGTCGCGATTCCGGCGTCAATACCCGATATGTTTCTGGACTCAGAAAAACAGGTGATAAGCGCGTTAGAGGAATCATCTGATCCGCTCTTGGTACAGGAAGTCGGCGGCTATCTGTCGAAAGCTTCCAGCAGACTTGCTGCGTTCGCGCATTTTCTCGGAGTTGTCGAAGATACCAACAATGGGCATTGGCTATATGAGGCGTCAGGTTCACATCCGATTCCGGTTCTCTCAATGGCGCAAAGTCCACTTAAGGCTGTAGAAGATTCAATCATTGGAGACGCAGTTCTTTTCAGTATTGAACGGATACTACGAGAAGAGTTCGCTGCGATATGCCAAGGGCTCAGGAGTGCCGTAATCGGGTTCGGCAAGATTGGGAGATCAAGTGCAGTTGCTCTCAAGGGGCGGGAAGCAGTTGTCTCCATATATGACATTAACCCTGCTAAAGACATGACCGCGAAAGTAGAGGGGTTCTTTCCTAAACCTCTCCATGATTTGCTTCCTGAGTCGGACTTAGTGGTCGGTTGCACTGGACAAACATCGATTAGGTTGGTCGATATACCATTCATTAAAGATGGTGCCATTCTCGCGAGCGCGAGCTCAAAGGCTGTTGAATTCGCAGTCACGGATTTTGAGCATGAATGTCAAGTTGAGAAATTCTCCGATATAATTTGGCGCTTTACTCAGCCCGGTGGAAAGCGCTTCTATTTGTTAATGCAAGGTACTCCCGTAAACTTTAGGGATGGAAGTATCTTGGGGACTATTCTTGACATGATTTATTGTGAACTCTTTCTTTGTATGCGGGAAGTTGCTGCTAAGCGCGCCCCCATAGGCTTGTCCAAATCTCCTCCAGCACTCCAAGACGAAGTTGCAAAGGTTTGGATGAAATATCACGCGGGTGATTTTTCGAAAGCCCTCAATGATAAGTGTTGGGACTATCCAGACAGCTTAAAGTTGGGGCTTCCGAAGCCGCACTGAAGTTTAACGCCCAACCCATCATCAAATACACCGAAATATTCGGTGATTTATGCACTGGTTAACAAGAGAACAACTTAATCATCACGCCAAGTCAGGATTGTTCCTATCAGTTATGACTTATTGGAAGTATGTTTACTTGTCCAAGCAGAGATTAATTGGAAAAGTGTTGACCATCGGAACATTGATCTTCTTCCGGTATTTTATACCGAACCAGCACTTAAGTAGACTTAATGGAGAGATATACGGTTTCTGGTTATCGCTCAGAATTGCATGATATCCGGTTAGCTAATACCCTAAAACGCCGATTTTCTGACATCCTGTCTTGAAATAGTGAGTGATAGCCAGAAACCGTATAATAACTTGTTCGGAAAACAAAGTGATCACTATGGAAGAAAAACACGCAATAATTATTGCAGTTGAGAAATATCAGGACAAAAAAATATCATCTGTGAAGTACGCAGAAAATGATGCCTATGAATTTTCTGTCGCAATTGAACAGCATGGCTTCCTCAAGTCAAATACAATTTTGTTAACAAATGACAAGGCTACCAAGACACGTATCGAGTCTACCATTAGGACTACTCTGAAACGGCTGGGAGAAGATGATCAACTTTTCGTCTTCTATGCTGGACATGGATTCTCTGATGCAGGTAAAAATTTTATAACTTGCAACGACACTGTCTACACAGATTTAAGTTCAACTAGTATCAGTTTACAATCCATCTTCTCAATAGTTCGCAAATCGAAAAGCCAAAGAATAATTTTTTTCCTAGACAGTTGTCATAGTGGTTTAGAGATAGACGAAAGCATGAGGGGTTTATTGTCAGAGATGACAGATGAAGAATTTGAAAATTTTTGTAATGAATCTAAATATCACGCTGTTTTTGCTTCTTGTGAGCATGACGAATCGTCCTTTTCGAGTAATAATCTCAATCACGGCATTTGGACATACCATATTATTGAAGCTTTTAATGGGAACAGCAAAAGTGCACTTGAAAGAAAAGTATACCTAACAACATCATCTCTACAGAATCACTTAAGCAAAGAAGTGCCGATAACCTTAAAAAATACTTTTATTGCTAAAAAGACTCAAACTCCGAAACTTTGGGGCAATTTGTCTCGTGAGTTTATTTTAGCGGATTTTAAAGAAATATTTAATCAGCGTAGAGCAGAAACAAAAACACAGATCCAGCTCAAAAAAGCATCTTTTTTAGGATTCAAATTTGGTTCTATCAAAAGTCTTTCAGGGTTTAAAAAAGGTTACAGATTGCCAGAATATGTTAGCGATACCACGATGAACTTTGTTCGTAATGTTGGAAGGGAAGAGTTAACAGAAGAAGCAAACGATTTATTTGCGAATCTGCAGTCAAATTTTAAATATAAGAGGAGGGAAATTTCTTTTACTCAAGATAGTGGATTCGCCACAATCTTAACCCCAGATTTCACGGTTAATATTTCACTCGACCTTGATAAGGACGATTTAAGTCAATACATAATTACATTTGACGTTACAGAAATTAACAACCCAGACTCGATTACTACTAAGGAGTTCGCAGATACATTTGACAATGTCTTTGATAGAACATCATTTTATTTTTCGAAATCACCAAATATTGAAGAAATAATTGACGCAATCGAAGACATTGACAACCTTGACAAAATAAGAGTTGAGTACCCTGCCGATGCCTCAGATTGTACAATATATCTCGAAGGTTTTTCCGGTTATATCAGTGTAGACAGTAATGGAATTTCTTTGATTCACAGGCACAAGACCACAGTCGAAAACCTACTTGAAATCACAAATAAACTACCATCCATTTTAATTGAAAGTAAAATTTCAGGGTTGCTACCATCATGACACTCAACAGGAAAAAAGACTGCCAAACCAGGCGTTACACATGGACGCGCGTGATCGAGCGCCAGTGAACTTGACGTTAGAAGTCAAGCTATCTCCAGTAAATCTTACCCCCTGATGAACCGTTCGCCTTTCTTTCAGCTTGCCGTCTTCATGTATTCTTCCTCAGAGACCCCCAACAATCTACAGATCAGCCGTTCATCGTCACTCATGGCCCCGGCCACCTCCGAAGAGTTATGCGCGGAACCGTCTCTAGCTTCAGCCTGCAAATACTTTTCTTCGGAAACGCCCAAGAGATAACAGATCTTCTGCTCATCGGCATTCAACGCCCTGGCCGTGCTAACCTGGCCACCGGCTTCTCCGTGCTGGTTGAGTGCTTGCAGGTGCAGATTCGGCCGGTTGGTCAGCGCCACCGAAGACAAGGCGGCAATGACGCCATTACTTTTGCCGTAGAGAATGACCGGGCTAAGGTAGCGGTACTGCCGAGTGGCTATCAACTGGCTGCCGGTCCGGTTCCAGGTAACCCGGCCCCAGATCGCGCCATCCATTTCTCTCAACTCCTGCACCCAGCCCACCGCCGGAGCAGCCTCTCCTTTTGGTGCCTTTAACTCGGTTGCATGCTCCAGATCAACCGGCAGATCCACACCATTCCTTTGAAACGCCTGAACAACGGCAAATGGATTATTGTTGACCCAGCGACGGCCATCGCGTCCGATGACCTCGCCGGCAGGGACCAGTTCCACCCATTCCGGTGCTTGGGTTCCAGTGGGGTTGATTTCAGTCGTATTGAGTGCGGTCGTTAGGTTCCACATGATGTTCACCTTGGTGATCGTTATTCAATGGCCGGAGACAATCCTTGCCGCCGGTCAATTTGCCCTGAACACTCCAACCCCGTTTAAAACCCGTTTAAAATCCCCTGTATTCGATTGCAGAATCCAGGGGAGGACCATGGAGCGCATGATGGTACAATTGAGAAACAGGCGATTTTGAGAAGGGAATAGACAGGGGGGAAGGAAGAGGAGAAAAGAGCCGTGCAGGTGGCTCAATCACCCACCTGCACGGCCAACCATGCGGCGGGACGGGGGAACCGCATGGAGGAGCCTTTCGTGGAAGCTCCTGACTACAGGGAGAGGACACCCAACTCCTGCAAAGCCTGCCGTTCGGCTTTAATGGCAGCCGGATTGTTCCATGGAACGTGCTCGCTGTTGAGGCCCTGACAAGAAGCCGTGGGAAAGGCCGGCAACTTAAGACGGAGTGCATTCTTCCAAGGAAGGACACTCCGGTCCAACTCATCCCGGCCGGAGAGGATACTGCCCAATGCGGCCAGTTGTGTAAATTTCGCCACCAGCGCTTCCGCCGCCCTGGCATACTCGCCGCCCAGGACTTCAGCCCGGACCAGCAGAAAGGACTTCACGGCCTGGGGCTGGATCCGCTCCTGCAATTGTTTGAGCCGTTTTTCCTTGTCGTACAGCATGCGCTTGAGCCCGGCAGTAATCTCTTCGGCCTGTGCTTCAATGGCCTCGGCATGGGTCCGGGCCTCCTGGACCTGCTGCCTGCCACCTTCCAGTTCCTGCTCAATGGCGGCCAGTTCGGCATCGACATTCTGGCCGATTTCTCTTTGGGCCAGCAACCCTTGACGCTTTTCAATGATCTTCTGCAAAGAGGGAACGTCTTCCCAGGCAGCGGCAACCTTGTTTTCCTGATCTGTAATCGCCTGGCGGATTCTCCCTACCTCATTGCCTGCAGCTTCCATCTCTTCCTGAATGCCCAGCAATTCCTGAAGGGAACATGAACAGTCCAAGGCGGACAGTTCCGCTTGCAAGGCGGCCAACTCGGTGCGCAAGGTATCCTGCACCGATTTAGCCTTGTTGTATTTCTCCTGGGCCGATTCAAGCCGCTGCCGGTACATGGCCACGGTCTGCTTTTCGTTGTGCCCCAAGTTCGCTTCACCGCCATGGCGCTCCAGATAGGCCTTGAGCCGTGAGCTCTCTTCGCCGACACTTATGCCCAAGATGGCCAGATTGGGCGAAAGGGTAAATTGCCTTTCAATGCTCCCGATTTGGCTCTGCACCGTTTCCCGGTGCGCCAATAGCTCTTCAAATGATTGCGATTTTTTCATTGTGCCTCTCAAATTCGATTCATTCATCTGCGGTGCCGAGAATATTCCACACCTGCCGTTCTCCCACACGGTATTTGCGGGCAATTTCCGATGCCTTGAGCCCCCGGTCGTAGTCCCGGCGGATGGCGGTATTCCTGATCTTCCGCTTCAGCCCGGCCAGCATTGGAAAAATCACGGTCGTTCCCTGAAAACGGAGAGACAACTCGATTGCCTTCTGAACCCCGACAACTTCGGCAACATCCTGCAAGCTTTTCGGGAGTTCACTGATCTCCGGAAGCATGGCATCAGTAATGTCCATGCCTTGGACCTTAAACAAAGAGCTCAACATGTCGTGTTTTCCGTTCCATTGATATCCGTCCGTCACGGCTACGATACTGCACCATTTCAGTCTGAACTTTCAAGACTGCAACAGTGCAGTTACATGTCGCGAGCCTTCTCAATGACATCGGTAAGCGCGTGAAGGATCAGGCCAAGGCCGCAGGCCGAAGTCTCGGTGAGACCGATATGGCCTTTGCCGGTATGCAGAGCTGGAGTCGTGTCGGCCAGAAAGGATAAAACTGCCGCCGCGTCGTTCAGTAGATCGGTCCGATTAGCCGTTGCCGGGCCAAGGTTCAATTGTATGTTTGCCGATTCCATAATTCTTCCCATCACTGTTCCTTGTAGTGTTTGAGATCAAGCTTGTTGATTGCCAACCTGTTCGAAGGATTCGGAGAGTTCGAGCAGATCCTTCATTGTTGCGATGATGTCATTGGCTTTTTCATAGGTCAAGAACCGCTTGTCTGAGACCTGGACCGCCAGATAGATGAACTTGCGCAAACCCTGATCCCGGCCTTTGCCATGGGCCACCCTGGAGAGAAAGCCCCACAGGCGATCGATTTCAAAAAGCTGATATTTGGCCGCCATCAGCGGCAGGGTTTGGATGTCAGGCTTCTTTTTCTCCGGTGGTTGGATCAGGCCCCGTCGTATGGCTTCGTCAAGGAGGTCATCCAACACGTATTTCGTCTGCCATGCGGTCAGGGCTGCAAGGGTCTGCGTTCCATACGTCTTCATGAGCTGATCCCGGAACACAGCCGCATCAATAGCCATTTCCTTCAATAACTTGCGGATTAAACCCCTCCGTTGCGTCGTCCGATTCGTCGTTTTCCCCTTTTCCTTGGTCATGATGCACCTCTCTCTTACGCCACTTTCACTTCCTTGCTTCGCTCCCGGTTCTTTTTCTGAAGCCGCAGTTTACGCAAACGTGCCGCGCTGTCCGTGTCTACCGGGCACTCGGCTGGTTCAGCAATGAGGCACCATGTTCCCTTCATACCGGGTTCTTGTTGTTTGACCGCGATTCCGCGCCGGACCAACAGTCGCAGCCATTGCTTCGCATAGTCTTTACTCACACCAGCCATTTCGATCAGATCATCGACCTGAATCCGATGACGCATTCGCAATACCCGCCACATCCGTTCATGCTTATCTGGCTTGGGCTGTACACCTGGACCATAGTTTCCTTGTCTCAGCCTCGTGAGCCGACCGGCCAAGGTTAGGTCTGACAGAATCCAGACAATCCTTTTGCGATCATTTTTGGACCTGATCTTTAGCTTCTTGTAAATATCATCGGCCGACACCTCGTCTTTGCTGATAAGCAGGGTGTTGGCCGTATCGAGAACCAGACGGGAAAATGAAATGTGCGCCATCATGCCCTCCCTTTCATGCCAAACTTGCAGGCAACACGAGCCAACTCGGCGTCGACCTCGCCGGTTCGGTGCAGACTGGAAACCGCATGTGCTAGGTTGATGGTGTCGCGCCTGACGATCCGCAGATCGCCACCGCTGGCCGCGTGCATGATCCCGGTGGCCTCGGCGTTTAACTTCAAACCCGTGCACTGATCCACATACACCATGATGTCCGAGGCGCTGACAGGCTCGAACTCCAAGGTCCGGTAGGTCCGGGACCACACCCGGCGGTTTTGTTGCATCAGTACGGGCAGCTCTTCCTCGCCGATCAGCACGATTACTCCACTGGTGACCTTGACCAGGTCGCGGGCAATCTCCAGGTACTTTTGGCCGAAGCGCTCGACTTCATCGATGAATATCGGTCGGTTCAGCCGAGCCATGGTCTCGGCGATCAGTTCGAAGCACTTTCCCCTGCGGCCTGGTGCATGGCCGATACCCAATTCACGGCAGAGCTTCTGGAGGAAGTCGAGTTCGGTCCAAACCGAAACCGTTTCGATATAGGGGCAGCCATTTCTCGCCGCCCAGGTCTGGACCGTGCGGGTCTTGCCCCGGCCAGCCCGGCCCCAAATGCAGCCCAGGCGCTCGTCGCCCAGGCCGGAGTCCCTGGCCAGCATGAGGCCCTGCATCAAGGTCTCAAAGGACCGGACGTTCTTGGTCTGAACAAAGGTGGGGGTGAAGCGTACTTTACTCATGGCTGATTCCTTCAAGAACCTGGTTGGTTTTGTGCTGCCGATACCCGGTGCATGAGATGGTATTTCATGCGGCATGTTTCCCAATACTCTGGATAGTTGGTATAGGCGGCTGTCTGCTCAAAGATGGTCATGAAACTGGTCCATTCCGAGCTCAGTAGCTCGCCCATGGCTTCCAACTCCATCAGGCGTTCGTAGCGGTCCGATTCGTTCAAGCGTAAAAGAGATGCCTCGAACTCCCTGGCCTCGGCCTCGCGATGCAGCCGAATTGCCTCTGCAACCTCTTTGGCAAACGCCTCCTTGTCCAGAGGGGCCGGCTTCTCTTCGATCTCTGCTCTTGGCTCGGAACCCATCGGAATGCCCATCGCTTCCATCTGCCGTTGGTGTTCGGGCAGCACGACCTTCTTCAGCAGTTCCCGTGCCGTGCCCACGGTCATGCTCTTGATCCGGTGTTTGGTCTCCAACTCGTGGGCAAGCTGGGCCTTATCGTGGTCATCGCCCAGGATCCTGGCCGCCGGATGCACGGCAATCTTGCGGTCGGCCCGGCAGAAGAATTCGCCGGTCTTCTCATAGAGGTACAGGCTTTCCCGGTCCTGGATGTCGTAGCGCACCACCACCGGCTCCCTTCGCCCGTACAGGGCCGGGTGATAGTAGTATGCACCGAACATCCGTACGCCCTGCTTGCTGATGGAGCGCAACTCGATACTCATCATCAGCTCGACCAGGTTCACCTGGTCTACACCTGGTCCCCGTCCGGCCTCAAAGATTTCCTTGGGGCTCTTGCCGTTCAAATGGCCGCGTTGCGGTCTGTTGGCGTATTCATCGAACCAAGCTGCAATGATCGTATGGGCCTGGTCGATGGTCAGAGAAACATTACCGCCGAAGCGTTCCCATAGTCGCCGGTGCAACCGTTCACCCCGGTGCATCCGGGCCGGTTTGTTGGTGATTGAGTTGCCGGTATAGGTGGGCAGGATGCTTTCGATCTCCAACAGGGTGCCGAAGAAGCGTTCCACGGTTTTGGATTGCCCATGGTAGGGCCAGGCAAAGGTCGTGGCAATGCCCAGCCGGGCATAGAGGCCGGCAATATGGCCGTTGTCAAAGTCCTTGGCACCGGTGAAATGCTTGCCTTTGAACGCCCGGCCGTTGTCCAGGTAGGCCACGCGTGGCACTTTGCCCAGGAATAAGATAGCCCGCCTCAAGGCGGAGTGGATGGCGGCCGTGTTCTCCGTGGGCATCAGTTCCCAGCCCAGGGGCATATTGCTCTTGCAGTCGTACCAAAGAACCAGGGTCGGGCGGCAGGGCTTGCCGGTCCAGGGGTTGATCACCTCGAAGTTGAGCACATGGCCGTCGGCGGTCACCAGGTCGCCCACCTCGATCAGGTTCCAATCTCGTTCAATGGTGTAGCCGCATTTATTCTCCAGAGCCTGTTCACCTTCACGGTGGAAGATCCACAGCGGATAGTCCACATCCCGCAGCCGTTCGATGAATCGTCTACAGGTCCTATCGCTCAAAGTGTCGATGCCGCGATTGCGCATGGCCATCCGTGCCCAGCTGACCACGGTGGAAATCCTGATATTGTTAGGATGATAGGCTAGGTTGCGCAGGATCTCGGCCTGTTCTTCGGTCATCTTGGTCATGCCGCGCTGATGGCCGCCCCGGCTGTCGGCCAGGCTGTAGGGGTCGCCATTGCCTTTGATCTTCAGCTTCCAGCTCTCGACAGTCTTCCATGAGACCTCACCCAGCAGGTCCCGCAGTTCGGGCCATTGTCCGGCCTGGTACAGGATGATGAACTCATCGCGGGCATGGGTCTTGCGTTTGCGGCCCGCTTTCTGCAAGTGAATCAGGTACTGCCGCACCAATTCGTATTTGGCTAGGGCGAGCTGTTTCTTCCGCTCGGACAAGGGTTGGGCCGATTGCAGTTGCAGGGGAAGAGTGTCGGAATTTGTAGTAAATTGAGGTGGCTCGGCTTCCTTGATGATGCTTGGTGTGGGCAGGTTGGCGATGGCCTGAATGGCGAGGTAGCTACGGATTTTGCGCAGTTCTTCTTTGTTCAATGATAGAGATTCGAGGTTGTAGATGTTGCCACCTATCTTCACCCTGGTCTGAACGATCCAGTTTTCTTGACTAGCCCGTTTGCGGATCATTCGTTGTGATATGCCAAGTGCTGCGGCAAGTTGGCTGGTTGCAATCGCGGTCATGCAGAAAATCCTTTTCCGAATCTACGTGAAAATGCAGCCCACGATGTCATCGCTCCATCTCCTTGAGAAACAACTCTCGTTTACGTTTTTCACGATTCAGGCGCTTTGTTTCTTCATCCAGTTTTTGTATCTCGGCCCGCAAGGCATCAGGTCCGGGCAGAGTAAACACCCCGGCGGTCTCTCCGAGAATCCGAATGGGTTCAATGCTTCCGGTTGCCTGGCAGAAGGCGGGCAGCAGTTCGGCGGGCATGCGGTGGGGGTGACTCTCCGCCGTCCAGTTATTCACTTGATGGACACTGACGGCGATACCGGAGAGATCGGTCATTTCTTCCGCGATGGACTCGCGGCTCTTGGGAGCATGCCGGATGGCATTGCGGATGGCGGCTTGAAGTTGGCCGGAAACATTCATTCTGCCGCTTTGGGAGGTGGCGCGCTGTTCGCGTTCTTCAACCAACAGCTCAAACAAACTTCGCTGATTGGATGGATTGACGAATCTTTTCCGCGCTTTCGTCATTGCCTTCTTCGTTGCCCCCTGCTACGTTCCGATACAAGAACATAGCGTTCCGGCCATAATTGTTCCGGCTGCATGCCAAGCTTATCAGCGATGATCCGTTCCATCTTGGGGTATGGTTTATTGAGGGCACTCAAGACACATGTGCGGCTCAAGGAAAGCTCTCTGGCCAGCTTGGCGAAATTGTAGCCAAGCAGTTCCAGTTGATACTTGATCCATGCCCGGCGTTCACTGGCTGTCTTTGGAATTGTTACTATTGTCATGCGGGCAAAATACCCGTTTGGGTACTTTTGTCAAATAAAAAATCCCAAACAGGAACGGATGTTTCCAAATGGAGAAACGAATGTTTCTCCATGGTTCCTTGAAGTCGGAACCAACTTATCGATATCGCCGAAGCAACAGCTTAAGATTTTTATATTTTTTTAAACTCGGAACCCGTTCTCAAAAAAGGAGCTCAGGTTCCGAGTTCACAACTGAACAACTCGGAACTTGGGCGGCATGAAAATGAGTGTTGCAGAACGCATAAAGCAAGCTCGTGGAGCCGATTCTCAGGAAGAATTTTCTGAGAAAATCGGAATTCATAAAACCACGCTAGGACGCATAGAACGCGGAGAAAGAGTCCCGGACCAAGTGTTATTGGCAAGAATCTTGGAAGTTAGACCAGAATTAAGTCCAGCATGGTTGTTAATTGGAGAAGAGCCGGCAGAAAGGACAAAAGAGATATTAAATCGTTCGATTGATTATTTGCTTTTACAAAATATTGTAGTTGCTATTGAGGAAATTTTGGTTTCTCTCAACGAGAGTTTATCGCCAATTAAAAAGGCACAGTTGATAACAACGCTCTACAAAATATTTAGTGAAAGGGAAGAAAAAGAAATTGACAAGGAAGTTGTTGCCAATCTTATCAGATTGGCATCGTAATTTATGAATTCAGTTACATTAACAGTTCAGAATTAAATCATATCGGTGCAGATAAGATTCAAGGTATCTCTCAATAAAAAATTTGACAGTGATATTCTCCCTGTGAATTACTTTTTTCTAGGTTTGCGTGACAAAATCAGCCTCAAAACGGAAAATTTTCTTGAATAGAAAATTCATCCTCATACTTCTATTTCTCTCCCCCTAAGTACCGAGACAGTTTCAAAAAAGTTTCATTCAAGTTCCATCAAACCACGCTATTGCTTTTTTCTAGGTTTGCATGTCCCCCTATAACAACTGGAAAAATTTTTGCCCAAGCGGCAACGATTTTGTACCCCGATAATAAATGAAAACAAAAAAGGGTTCGCCGATTTTTCGGTAAACCCTTGATTACAAATCATATATTTTTGGTCGGGGCGGAGTGATTCGAACACTCGACCTCCTGCTCCCAAGGCCGACGCGCCGGGGAAAAATTGTTCGATATTATTGAAGTTACAGTACAGCTTTTGCGGCGTTTACAGTGAAAATCATTTTGACGTAAGAGAAACCGCCACCAAATCCGCCACCATGACCGAGGGTGAAAACTCGGTTCCTTATTGCCCAGTTTTTCTACAAGGAAATTATGATATGGAAAATCAGCTCGAAACTGTTTGCCATTGTTGTTCGTCCAAAAGAAGATTTCCTGTTTCTTCCCTAAGATATTTAATATGAGTATATAGGTTATCGATTACACGGTCATGTTTAGCTTCATCATGTCCTTCAAAGCACATTTTCAATGTAATGTCACATTTTTTTCCGGAGCTTAACAATAAAAGAAATTTATTTTTAATCGGATCGAATCCTAATTCTTTTATTAAAAGGCAAAGAATTTGTTCAAAACACACAAATCTTTTCTCTATAATTGGCAATTTACTTTGTAACCTTTCTTCTTTAGCGAGTGCTTTCAAAAATTTTTTATCGCCTGTAAACATTAAATCATCTTCTGCGTCAACAAGCTCCTGTAATAATTGCATTTCACCAGCATCAAATGCATTGTCATTTTCTGTTAAAATATCAATAAAAACTGAATCTGATACTTCTTTGTCTACTCTGCAGCAAACATCCTCTAGAAACATCTCAATTCTTCTTACTATTTCGACACCATAGATCGAAACGGCCCTTCTTCTTTTAGCTTCATTGTCTACAGATGGACAAAATTTATACTTTAGCGTTTTTAAAACGCAAAGTTCGCCAAATTCTCTTTCAAGAATAGTTATTGATGGATTTAGCAAGTCCAATTGAGCAAGTTTATGCACCACATCATTATCAATTAATAATGACATGATTGTTACTCTGCTTGCATCAATTTAAATAAATAATCAATTTGATCTTGATTAGCACCATCTACGTTTATGTTAGAATCGAGCATCTCTTTGAGCTTTCTACGCCAACCAGGATTCAGGTTTAACTTATTTAATGCACTCTTTCCGGTCGGCATATGATTATTAAATCCAAAATTTAGAACAATGTGACCTGGGTCTATGTGGTCCCGCTCTCCAAGCATTATTGCTTGGCTGGCCAAATTACCAGCTTTGATCTGCCGACCATTTTTTACTGTAAATTCAGTATCATTCTTCCCGGTTAATAAAGTTAACGAAAATTCTTTTGCCTCTATTTCTTGGGGATCTTCTCCAATATTTTTAACTTCAGATTCAGCTATAGCATACCCGCTATCTAAATGATTATGGGCAATATGTCCCATTTCATGGGCTAGCAAAAATAATAATTCGCTAGAATGCTTATATTTTTTTGTAATTGCGATAATTGGCCTGCCGTTAACATTAGTTACAACGGCATCCATTTTCTTCTTAACGGGTAATTCTGGAATATAAAGAATAGGGATTCCATGTTTCCAACAATACTGAGTGAGGTTTATTAGATCAACCCACCTTTCTCCCGATCTTAAAATTTCATCTCTAATGATTTCCGCTTCAGGAAGTGGCCTATATTCCGTAAATGTTATATTGGCAACTGTTGTCGCTAGTGAATGAATAACAGCTGATGCCGCTTTTAAATCATCAGGATTTTTGTTTGCAGCATGCTTGTATCTACACTCAATATTTCTCAAGCGGATTTCTGAGGAATCGTTCAGTACGCTTTTTGCGTCAAGATTCACAAAATTGGAGAGGCTTAACAGGAGTTGCTGAACCGCACCAGGCGACGAATTTAACTCCTCATCCCACCAGTATGGCACAAAATCCACAATTTTTTTTGCGAGGGTAGGGTCGATGCACTTAAGTCGACTCGACAGATTGGCAACTGAGCGCGGTAGTGATGGGGTCATGGTATCCTCCCTATAGTCTATTTTTGACTTTCAGAGATTTGATGGCCACCGGTTCTATCGCATGATGATAGAAAGCAACAGCTTTTAAATGATTAGATTATTTCTAATGGAAAAAATGAAGAATTGATTTCCTGCAACCAAATGAAATTACAAGTTAATCTGAATTGAACGATCAATCTAATTTCAACGCCTGTCGCTAATATATTTGTACAGCTTTGTCAACATTAAGTCAATGTCAACGACAATTTAACATTTTAGGATTGGTGAGGTAACCCACAAAACAATAATGAGTTTTGAATGATGCGCTTTTCGGCCAAAGACCGTACATCATTACCCCTTTTTTTTGACTGCCTGAAAAGGCTTGTGCTGCAATGGATTTGGCGCTATTGATATAACTTCTCAGAATAACTGTTTTTTTCTGAAAAACTCTTATGCTACTTTCGACGATGGGAATCCAGATTTATTTTCTCCCCCTTCTTCCCTTCTCTTTCTCCATTCCTTAAACATCGGAAAAAAACTTTCGATCTGGTTTTTCAGCCAGGCCGTGTTTTTTGACCCTCCTGTTTCCTTCGCCCATTCTTCAAGCTCTTCATAAAATGCATCCTTTGAAGGACGCATTTTTTCACCTGTAATAAACCAATGCATATCAACTTTTTCTTTCAAACCCCATTCAACAAGCAGGGGTAATAAAGTTCCTCTTTTTTTTCTGTTACTTAAATCAGCAGCAGAAATTCCTAATAAAATCGCCGCTTCCTTTCCTTGCGAGAGCCCTTTTATTTCCAAGAGCCTCTTCACTATTTCATCAAAATTCACCATATCGTAAATCTTCCTTGACTTGATACACCAAACAGTATATCAAGAATTAACGGAACAGTTTATCGATTTAAAAATAAATAAAATTTCCCCATGACCCTAATAGACGCTTTCCATCTATTCGTACATTTCATCATCTTTCTAGGCCTCGGCCTTTTGCTCTACTGCCAACTCTTGGGGCTGTTGCTCCGTTTTCTGTTCCCTAAAATGCACTCTCGTTTACAGCAAATTATTCATAACCATGAAACCACAACCCCATGAGCTCACCGACATCTCAGACATGCAGTGCAGCCGGTGCGGCAGGCCGTTCGACATCACCATCCAACAAACCCCGGCAGGCGAGCACGAGACCTATTTGCAGTGCTTCACCTGCTTCTATGCCATCAAGCTCACCCGGTACGCACCCAAGCCGGAAATCGTCACCGTTCACTAAGGTATAAACGAACAACTCACCAAAACCCATAGAAAAAAAGGAGCATGCACGAAATGTCAGCCGAAAAAACACTCGATAAAAAGAACGAAAAACCCGGAACCCTCTGGCTCTCAGGACGAATCGATTCAACGCAGCAGGTGGGCACGGATAAGGAAAACTTCCCCATCATCGAAACCATCCTCCTCACGCCAGCCCCGGACCCCTACAAACACCCCAACAAATACTGCATCATGTCCCGTTCCAAACTGGGCAACAAGGAAGACGAACTGACCATCGAGGTTGAAGTCCAGTGCCGCCCCTGGAAGGACAACAAAGGCCGCTGGCACTATCCCCATTATCTGTGGACGGTCTGATGCCCATGGTCGCCAGCCCCCCGAACCCATGGAGCGCCGTCCGGCTTCCGGCGTCTGCCGGTGCCGGGCGGATCTCCATGGCGGCCGTTTCTCCCGCCGACCCTTGCGGAGCAGCTGCGCTTCCGGAAGAACCACCGCTCTCTTTTTCGCTCACCTATAGCGAAATAGGGGAGGGCCTCTGCCGGTGCGTCGATACCGGGGTGATCACCATGGAGCAGGCCAAAGCAATCGGCAATCACCTTTTCCCTGTAAGGAGTCACTGACCATGACCTGGACCCCTATGATTAGCTCCACCTTTTTCGATGGCGTGCAAACCGACATGCTCACCGCCGTGGCGGGCATCCTCGGCCTTGCACTCATCATTTTCGGCCTTGTCATGCTGATGAGGGTCATCGGCAGATAGGCAAGGCTCTTTATCCCCCGCAAGCATAAGGAGACCCCCATGCCCACCCCAACCCCAATTGACAACATGTTTTCCGCTGTAGACATATCTGGCATTTCCACCAATGTCAGTACGCTCCTGATTGCCTTCATCGGCATCAGCCTGTTGTTCCTCGGCTACCGGTACGTGCGCAAGACCATGAACCGGGGCTAATCCCTGAACCTCTTTATTAGGAGACCACCATGCAAGCACTGTTCGACGCTGTATCCGTCACCGGCATTTCCACCAACGTCAGCACCCTGTTGATTGCCTTCATCGGTATCAACCTGCTGTTCCTTGGTTACCGGTATGTCCGCAAAACCATGAACCGGGGCTAATCCCCAACCATGATCGGGGGAGGGGCAACTCTCCCCGAACCTTTCAGGAAGCAACATGCCGCAAGTCGATCCCATGAATTATTTGATGGCCGCTCTTTCCACTCTCACCGGTGGGCTGATCGCGGACATTCAAACATTGATTTTAGGGCTTGTGGTCTGCTCGTTTATCCTCATGGCTTTGGATTTGCTGAAAGATTTTGTTTTGGTTCCCTTTGGCGAGGCTGCTGCCAATGCGCTTACAAATCCCGTTGCTGCCTTTAAAAAGGCGTCCACAGCGTATCACCATGCTCGTCTCAAATTTGCCGGTCCTGGCGAGTCTGTCTATCAAGCGCCATCCGATCCTCGCCGGGACGTTGAAATATCCCCCCTGCGGCAATACGACCTCGATCTTTCTTACCGTGGCGCGGACAGCCTGCCGGAATCGCCGGTTTCTATCTATGACCAGAAAGAAAACACCTGGGAACGGGATGGGGTGAGCCTGTCACAAGATCAGTTCGATCAACTCGACGATGCGCTTGAATCCTCACGGCGTGGCCGCATGTCCGACGATGAGGTGTCCGATATGCTGTTTCATGCCTGCAACGATTACCGGAGACGACACCATGACGATTAATCTTGCTGCCTACGGCACGGGCCTGGGCCTGGTGATGGTCGGCTGGATCGCTGGCCTCGTGGTCAGTTACGTTTTTTCAATCATTCGCGGCATAGGGCACCTGGGATGACCGCCGCCGAACTGACCGCCATTCTCGAGCAGATCACCCTGCAACTCGGCGACATCATGTCGTTTGGCCTGGGCGCGCTCTGCGGCATCGCCTTTGTGATTGCATCGAACATCAAGTGGCACTGAGGAGGAACCATGTGGAAAACCGAATCCAAATGGAAGGGGAGGATGACCAATGATGCAACTGCCCGTTGATTTCCAGGCTTCCACGCTTTTCTCCGAGTTTTTTAACCTCGCCGCACCCTTCGCCGGGATCGCCATGCTGATTGCCTGCGGCTTCCTGGTCAACCGAATGTTGAAGAATGTGCCATGACCATTCTGCCAGGAGAACCAACCATGCCATGGATGAACATCATTTGCGGCCAATGCGGCCATGAAGCTGACCTTGAGGACTGGACCTCGACTCCCTTCAATGGAGAGCTGCCCCACGGCACTTATCAGTGCCCAAACTGCCAGTACGCTTTCAGACGGCAATCAGAGCCAGGAACGGTCTTTTCAAGTGGCCTCTACATTCCCGGCAAGATTGCGTTGGTACCTGTCCCGGCCTGGCTGTGAGAGAAAACGCCATGACCATTCTGCCATCCTTCCCCCTGATCCGGCGGTGGGCCTTGCTGCTCGCCTTTATTGGCCTCTGCTTCCTCATTGGTTTGCTGAAAAGGATACTCTCATGAATCGAACCATGCTCTACGCCTTGGGCGTGTATCTGACCTTTCTTTGCTTCGGTTTTTACCTCAACAATGCCCACGGCGGACCCTTGCAAGCGCAAGGCGGCTTTCCTTCCATCCGCAGCACCGACCCGCCCAAGCAGTATGAACCGGGCAAATCCTGCCGGGAATACCTGACGGTCTGCGAGAAGTCCTGTGCCAGCAGAGACGGCATCTACCGCTTTCTCTGCCTGGGCCAGAGCTTCAACCCCGGCGCGGAACGCTACCGCTGCCAATGCGGCGATGAAGCCTTTGTGCCGCAGGTGGTGCATGCAGAGCGAGCCCCCGAAATGACCGAGAAAAAGGAACCGGGCAAATGAAACGGTTGGTCCTGCCCACGGTCTTTTTCTTCCTCCTGTCCCTTGCTCTTCCTCAACCATCAGACGCCTTGGTTGGGGACCCGTCCTTATACATCATACCGGCGGCTTCTATTGGCGTTGCCCTGCTGCCTGTCAGCACCGCCGCAACTGTCGCCGGTTTGGTCCTGAGTGCCGCTTCCATTTCCGGGAGCACCTATTATGCCGCTACCGGGCAAGACCCTGTCTATGCTGCTGCGAACTCCATCGCCTCTGCCGCTGATACTGTTTTTATACCTGCCTTCAACGCCTTTTCCGCCAACTTTGTCAGTCCTGAAACTTTTCCTTCAAGTGCCGCTCAATATGTAGGCATTCAAGGGAGTGTAGGTGCTTCAATTGGTGCAATAAAAGAAGCTGTAGATGCATCAGACGCAGCTGAATTGACAGCTTTAAAAGCATTAATTGCGGCCAATTCTTATGAACCTTTTATTCAATGGGAAAATTTAACGAATAGTTCAGTTTTTGATACTTCCCACGGCCCGTACAAACCAATTGCGTCCTGGAACGGCTCTTGGGGTACAAACATGCTTGATTACATATCAAACATTAGAAACATGGCAGGCACGGAAGAATTAACGTCTGACTCAACTTATTATTATTTTTTCAGGTATATTAATACAACCACTGCGCAACTTTGGCGTATGCAGCGCGCGCAACTCTCCCCCAGCGACACTAGACATTGGTGCAATCAGATACCCGTTATACCTACCTCTCTTTCCGTAACCCTTGAGCCCAATCCCGGCGCGATTAATCATGAAGCCCTTAAAGAAGCACTTGCCAACCCATCACCTCAAGTTAAGGAAGAATTAAAAGAGGCCGTCAAAAGTGTTCCAGATGAAAATAAAGTTGTTTCCTCCAATCCTTCCCCTTCATCAGTACCAGCCCCTTCTCAAACTGCCATTACCAATGAACAGGTCAACAACTTTTTCACTCAAAACACTTCCAATGTTTATAACGAATATAACAATATCGCCAATAATGCATCTTCAACTTACAACGATATAGAAGGGGCGAAGGCTGCCGCTGAACTGGCAAAAGAACAAGAGGAAGCTGAAAAAAAGGAAGAAACGTTTTCCCCTATTGCCTCCTCGGCATTTGAAGAACCCTATGACCCCGGCCCTTATGACATTCCCGAACGGTTTTCATCCTTCCTGAACACGGTCAAATCCTCGGGCCTCTTTTCGTTTTCCTCCAGCTTCTTCAACTCCCTGCCCGGTGGCGGCTCGCCCGTCTACCAGATCGAAGCCGGACAATACGGCTCCCATACCATCGACCTCTCGCAAACCATGTCCATCGGGCTGGCGGTATTAAAAACCATCCTTCTGGCCTGCTTCGGCTTCCTGTCGATCCGGGCCGTGATCATGAAGAGGTAAATATGAGCGGATTCGGCGTCATTATCGGCTGGCTGCGGACCTTTTGGGAATGGGTGGAAACCGGCTTCACCTGGATTCTCGATGGTTTTATCGAACTGCTGCAATTCGTGGTGTTCACCATATTCGACGGGTTGCTCTCGGTTGTTGAAACCGCCCTGGCTGCGATTGATCTTTCCTCGGTGCTGTTCAACTATGCCGCTGCCTGGTCGCATTTGCCGACGCAATTGATCTGGCTGATCAACGCGGTCGGCTTGCCGCAGTGCCTCGCGATCCTTGGCGCGGCCTACCTGATCCGGTTGACGCTCAATCTTATCCCGTCAGTCTTCACGAGGGTTTGACATGATCATTGGCTTTGCCGGTACTCCCGGCTCGGGCAAGACCTATGAAGCGGTGAAGAAGATCACCGACAACCTGCAATGGGGAAGGGTGGTCTACACCAACATTGACGGCATTTCTGATCCGGTCTGCCTGGAGATGATCAAAAGCTATTGTGAACTCTCCGACCTGGCCTTGATGAAACAGCTGCATTTTCTGGAGGACTGGCAGGTTCCGGATTTTTGGATGCATGTGCAGCCCGGCGCTTTGATCGTGCTCGATGAGGTGCAAAAGGTCTTTTCCTCTCGGGAATGGCAGACCACCAAGAACAACGCCTTTGCCTCCTGGGCCTCGACGCATCGGCACAACGGCTTTGACGTGGTGCTGATTTCGCAAGCAGTGGAACGGGTCGATTCCGCTGTTCGGTCACTCCTTGAATGGACTTATGTGTTCCGCAAGGTCAATTTCTTCGGCGGCGCGGTGCAGCGGAAATACCTCTGCTACTCCTACGGCGGCGACGATACCAACGCAGCCCCGCTCAAGAAGTCGGTGCGCACCTATAACCCCAAGGTGTTCCTCTGTTATAAGTCCTACGTGGCCAAGGACGTCAAGGAATTGGGGATCATGCAGCATGTCAACGTGTTGAAGCATCCGGTGTTCTTCGCCATCCCGCTCGTGCTCTGCTTCACCCTGTACATGCTCTTTGCCAAGTCGAGCATCGCCACCGGCGACCTGTTCGGCTCGAAACAGGTCATGACTTCCCACCAACGCAAAGACAACCCATTAGCCAGCACCGCCAAGACGGGTCCTGCCACTCGGCTCCAATCGATCACTCCCATCGACCGGGGCGGGCAGGTCGTATTCACCAACCGCAAAAAGGACACCCCATGAAAGCCTTCTCTGTCTTTCTCTTCTTTGCCTCCATGCTTCTCACCGGGGCGTTGGTCTTTGGCCTCTCCGGTTGCTCTCGCCAGGAGAAAAAAGAACCGCCACCAAAGGCCAGCCAAGCACCGAAAACCGAAGTGGCCCAACCGCTGCCCGTCAAAAAAGACGGCCCGGTTTCGGTTGATTTCGACAATGTGCCGCTGTCCGAAGTGGCGGTGTTCGTCACCAGTCAGACCGGCAAGGGGTTTATCCTTGGCGGCGCCGGCGACAAGGCCCTGTCCTGGATCGAATACAACATCCCCCGGGAAAAGCTGTTTAATTCCTTTACCGCCACCCTGGCCGCTGCCGGGCTGGTGCTCAAACCCACCAATGAGGAGCACACCGCGTTCACCATCAACCAGGCCGAAGAGATCAAGGTGCCCTGCAAGCTCAACTTCGCCACCAGTGAGCGGGGAACTTTCTTTCTCCTAGGCTCGACCATCTACGCCAAGGAATCTTTTCCCTTCCCGGTCACCACCGATGGTGCCCATTGGTACGCCACTCTACCGAAGAGCATGGCCGATTCTTTAGTTTCTTCCGCTGGCAAATGATTGGAAGACAGACACGGCCGCGTCGCGGCGGCCGGAAAGCCGCGCTGCTTTTCCTGTTGTTCTGCGTCAGCAGGAAACAACCTGGTCTATTGAAACGAAAAAAGGGGGAAGCGTGCCCTCCAGCTTAGCGGCCCTTTTTTCGTCCCTTGTGCTGGCAACCAAGCCTTGATCTAGGGCTTCTTCTGTTCTCTTAACCGCACAGCGGTTCACCGCAGGATATCAACATGAACACATCTTCCCACCGCACCAAAACCTTTCTCTCGCAAAAGCTCCGTTCCATCATCCAGGGCACCGAGTGCGACATTCCGTTTCTGCACCCGGAACCACAAATTGACATCCTTTCCACTATCCCCCTTGCGGATCACCGCTACAATCATCGCTATCCGCTCCTGTTGCACAAGGATGCCCGGTGTATTCGTGTTCCTGCGGCTGACTCAGGGTCTACCGACCAAGCACAAGCCCGATTAACAAGTGCTTCGCCAGTAGTACAGGCTTCCCCCTACCGCGTTTGTCGTGGTCTCGATTTTTTGAAAGTGTCGTTTTGGCTGGATTGGAACCCGCAGATTCAAAACTTCCTCGGCATCCTCGATTTCATGAAAAAACAGGTCCAGGAAACAGAACGCGATTGTATCCCGGTGTTCAAGGAAAACGGCTTTGACTGGAACCTCTACCGCACCGGCACTTCAAAATTTGCGTTCCGGATTAAATCCGGGGATGTCACCCTGATGTTCAGCAAGCGGAAATCAGATCATCAAATGCCCAACTGCCGCCTCGAGATCGGTTCGCTTTCCTGCTGGTCGCCGGGTTTCTTCTCAATCTATGAACGAGTCAACGCCTTTCTCGCCGGTTATGGGGCCAAGGTCATTAAGGAACGGGTTTCCGAGGTACATCTGGCCGCCGACTTCATCGGCACCGACATCAAGGCCGTTGACTTGTGCAATCAGGATAAATGGATCGTCAA
>JGI24728J21555_1000261_pt1 | contig 30965 bp, 37 predicted proteins | sample EPASupsiteSAE305_FD_21555 | JGI IMG/M metagenome (IMG submission 21555) | reverse complement strand
TATAAAATGGGACTTCCGGTTGAGAAGATTATTATCGCATCCAATGAGAACAATGTCCTTACCCGCCTGATCAATACTGGGCGCTATGATTTGCGTGGTGAGCATGTTGTGGCTACGACCTCTCCGGCGATGGATATTTTGATCTCCAGCAATGTTGAACGTATTTTGTTTGATCTTTTCGGATATGGACGGACTAAAGAGTTGATGGCAGGATTGGAAGCGGAACGTTTTTATGCATTGAATGATGATGAAACGATGAAACTCCAAAACTTCTTTGCTGCCGATTATTGCAATGGAGCAGAAGGAAAAGGGTATATCAAAGAGGCCTTCGATACCGGTTATTTGATGGATCCTCATACGGCCACCTGCTTTAAAGCATATGACTGTTGCGCAACGCAGCCGCTAAAAACGATTGTCTACTCTACTGCGGAGTGGACAAAATTTTCTCCGACCATTGCGAACGCTCTTACCGGAGAAAAAGATGCAAATGACATTGATGCACTCGAATCGATCAGTAAAACCGCTAAAACTCCTATTCCTCCAATGATCAAAGGGTTATTCGATAAACCGATTACACAATCTACGGTCATCGAAAAAGAGAATATCGAAGCTGAAATTCTCAAATTTCTCTAACCCTCAAGGGTTACCCTTTTTTCTGCAGCCCTTTATCATCTTTCCCTAACATCATCGTCTCCATGAGTTTAATCTCTTCATCTCCCCAAATCAGAATTTTTTTCGACGTTTTTAAATTCGGCGGATTTTTGGAAGGGTATTGAACGCTGGATAAAATGTGTCTGATACAATTGATACGGGCTTTTTTCTTGTTATCGGATCGGATGATAATCCATGGAGTGGAACCGGTATGGGATGCTTTGAGCATGGAGTGTTTGACAGTTGTGTATTTGTCCCATAATTCTTGAGACGCAGCATCAACTGGGGAGAGTTTGAACTGTTTGAGAGGATCGGTTTTGCGCTCTTTAAATCGTCTGGCTTGTTCAGTTTTAGAAACGGAAAAATAGAATTTAAACAAGATTATGCCGGAGTTTACAAGCATCCGCTCAAATTCACTGACATGATTCAAAAACTCTTGATGCTCTTCGGGGGTACAAAATCCCATTACGGGTTCAACACCTCCTCGGTTATACCAGCTTCGATCGAACAAGACAATCTCTCCCGCGCTGGGAAGGTGCTGAGAATAGCGCTGAAAATACCATTGCGTTTTTTCGACATCGGAAGGTTTGTCAAGGGCTACGACACGGGCACCGCGAGGATTCAGGTGTTCGGTAATCCGTTTGATGGTTCCCCCTTTTCCTGCCGCATCACGTCCTTCAAAAATCATGAGGATTTTAATCCCTTTATCTTTGACATGATTTTGAAGTTTCAGCAATTCAATTTGGAGACTTTTGAGATCTTTTTCGTACTCTAGAACAGATTGCTTGATCCACACCGGAAGCCGCTCTTCTTTGGAACCGCTTTTGCGTTTTTCATCTGAAGGTATCACCTGATCTTTACGTCTATCTTCATGAACGATATCTTCGATTTGTGTAGCTTCGGCAATCTCTGTTGTTGCCATAGAGTGTTTAGCGCCCATTCATTCTCCCTCCTTTTTTTGATTATAACGTTGAGTTGATTAAATCGTCAATATTCTTAATATTTTTGGTTGCGACGAAACAGGAACTTTCACCGCAAATGGTAAATTCATCGAGAGATTCATCATTTTTGAGGAGAACAAACGGGTAGTTCAGAGGTTGGGTGATTTGAGATAGGTTTACCGATTTGTTTTTGATAAGGCGCTGCTCATTGAGATGACGGATCACTTCACCGGTAAGTGTCGGATAGTAGATCGGTGTTTTCATCAGCTTGATTGAGACGTATTCGAGGCTTTTAAACCCAAAATGGCGGTATTTCGGATCGACCAATATACCAAGAGTAAACATGACATTGACCATAATTCCTAAGGCGCTAGGGTAGGTACCATCATCAAGCTCCGCCACCGTTGTAAAGGCTCCACGGCTAAAATACCATTTTCCCCCTTCGTAAAAGAGTTCCAGAGCTTTGTTGGCAAATCGCTGTGCATCGATAAGATAGCTCTCATTTAGCGTTGACTGATATCCTTCGATCAATGCGCTGCACAAATAGGCATAATCCTCTAAAAACGCATCGATTTTCGGTGTTTTATGGATAAGGGTCGAGTGTTTGAGCTGATCTTTTAAGAACATGGTTGATTTGAGTTTCTCTAAACTCTTGATTGCTTGTTCAGTGTAGTGTGGATCGGTTTTACCTAAAATAAAAAGGGATTTAATCATCATGGAATTCCATGCCGTAATCACTTTCCGGTCGATAAAAGGGTAGATTCGGTGCTGTCTGAATGTTTGCAATTGCAAACGAAATTCATCAAACCACTCAGGGCGATCGTGAGACGATAAACGAATGATAGTATTCCCCTCAAAATTTCCCTCAGGTGTTGCACCGATTATCTTTGCCGCTTCATGGGGCTGAGAAACAGAGGCACTTTCGAGTGCAGTAATAATTTCATCATAGCTGTATATGAAATATTTTCCCTCTTCTCCTTCAGAATCGGCATCGCTGGCACTGTAAAAAAGATCCTCTTCCATCATGAAATTGATCATGAAATCAGCGCTTTCACGAGCAATTTTGAGATATTTGTCCTCTTTATACACCCTTCCCGCTTCAGCATACAGAGCACAGAGCAAGGCGTTGTCGTAGGTCATTTTCTCGAAATGGGGAACCAGCCATGCTTCATCCGTACTGTAACGGCAAAAACCGCCGTCGATCAAATCGTACATCCCGCCCAATGCCATTGAATCGAGAGTGTGGGTAATCATCGATTTTATTTTGTTGTTGTTTTGGAGCCTCTCCATCGTGAGGAGCGTTTGGAGTGTCGAGACATGGGGGAATTTGGGAGATTTAGAGAATCCGCCGTTTATCTGATCATAGTTGTGTTCGGCTTGGAGGGAAAATTGGGTAATGATTTTATCGTTCAAGTTTGTTGCTTGGACAGGGTTGTTGTTCGGACGGAGAAATCCGCTGATCTCATCGGCATTTTGAAACAGTTTTTCATCATTTTGGGCTATTTTTTCGGCGATAATAGCGGTAAGTTCACTAAATCCCATCATCCGCTCTTTATTAGTGGGGGGGATATAGGTGGCGGCGTAAAAAGGTTTGTTTTCAGGGGTGCAGAAAATAGAGAGAGGCCATCCTCCGGCTCGGCGGTTGAGGAGGAGATGAAGTTCTTGGTAATGCTTGTCGATGTCGGGGCGCTCTTCACGATCCACTTTGATACAGATGAAGTGTTGATTGACAAAAGCCGCAATCTCAGTGTTTTCAAACACCTCATGCTCCATCACATGGCACCAATGGCAGCTGCTGTATCCGATAGAGATAAAGATCGCTTTGTGCTCTTCTCTGGCGCGATTAAATGCTTCATCACACCATGGATACCATTCCAGGGGATTCTCTTTGTGCTGCTGGAGATAAGGGGAATCTTCAAGTGCAAGGCGGTTTGACATATCATTCTCCATAGGATTATTGCGTGTAGTGTAGCATTTGAGGCTATAATGAAGCTGAAAAATATTAACAATGTTGCTCTGTGAGTTTCGTAACAGTTAATTGCGATAAAATAGAGATAAATTTTTTCTGGGGTCATTTATGCGTTTGCTATTCTTTTTACTTATTTCATTAAATATTTGGGCTGTTGGATTTTTGCAGCCGGATGAAGCATTCAAACCCAAAATCAGCATGATTGATCCTTCTACAATCGGTATTGAAATCGAGTTGGGCGATCAAATCTATATTTATGCGGATAAACTGAAAATCGAAGATGCCGATCTCAAAGACGGGATTGATTTTGCTTCGATCACAATGGCCGATGCGGTTAAACACGAGGGGGAGAGCGTTTATGAATCTTCACCGGCGGTTCGAATTGGGCTCTCAAAAAGTTCTGATATTTCAGGGGAACAAACGCTCAAAGTGAAACTCTCGTATCAAGGATGTTCAGCTGCCGGATTGTGTTATGAACCGATGGAAACTCTCCTTGATATTACCGTTGATGCCGATAAATTGAGTAAGAGAAGTCCGTCCGGCAGTTCCATTTTAAAAGCTCCTGCGGTTGAGAGAGCGAGTTTGGAAGCAACCCCTCCTAAAGCGGCGGTGAAAACCTCAGAAACCGATCAGATTGCGCAGGTGATTCAGGGGGGAAGTCTCTGGTTTATCATTTTGAGCTTTTTTGGATTTGGATTATTGCTCGCGTTGACTCCGTGCGTATTTCCGATGATCCCGATTATCTCGTCCGTTATCTTGGCTCAGGGCAAAGGGATGGGGGCAAAAAGGGCGTTTTTCCTTTCACTTGTCTATGTATTGTCTATGGCGGTAGCGTATACGATTGCGGGTGTTTTGGCCGGCCTTTTCGGAGCAAATCTTCAAGCGGCGTTTCAAACGCCGTGGGTTATTACCCTCTTTGCCCTTATTTTTGTCCTTTTGGCACTGTCGATGTTCGATGTGTATGAATTGCAAATTCCAAACTTCATCCAATCGCGTTTGAGTAAAATGGGTTCTCAGCGAAGCGGAGTGATCGGGATAGCGATCATGGGCTTTTTGTCGGCGTTGATCGTTGGACCGTGTGTCGCGGCACCGCTGGCAGGGGCACTGATTTACATCGGACAAACGGGTGATGCATTGCTTGGAGGTGTCGCACTCTTCTCACTCTCTATCGGTATGGGTATTCCATTGTTGATTGTAGGGACTACGTCGGGTAAATTTATGCCGAAGCCGGGGATGTGGATGGACATCATCAAAGCGGTATTCGGTGTTATGTTGCTCGGTATTGCGATTTGGATGATAGGGCGTGTGTTGGATGAAAACACAACATTGTTGTTATGGGGCGGTTTGGCGATTTTTGTGGCGATCAATATGAACGCTTTGGAACCNTTAGGGGNACATCCCTCATGGAGTTCCCGTGCAAACGTTAAAGCCCTCGGATTTATGGTTTTATTGTATGGGATCAGTTTATTGATTGGAGGGATGGCGGGAGCCAAAAATCCACTTCATCCGCTTGATCCGTTTTTACCGAACAAAGAAGCAACAGTATCTGTAGCACAGAATCAGCATAAAACGTTTGAAAAAATCACCTCTATCGAAGAATTGGATGCCATTTTGGCAGAAAATAAAGGGAAAAAAGTGATGGTTGATTTTTATGCCGATTGGTGCAGTGCATGCAAAGAACTGGAAGAGAAAACTTTTAGTAATGAAGCAGTGAAAAGTGCAATGGATAACTATGTTCTGGTTCAAGTCGATTTGACGGCAAACGACGAGGCAGCACGTGCAATCAGTTCTAAATACGGTATTTTCGGGCCACCGGCGATCTTATTTTTTGATGAGAACGGTGAGCGGATAAAAAGCGCCGATATTATCGGATTTAAAACAAGCGATGAATTTTTAAAACATTTGGGAGAAATCTAATGGGAAAAATATTTTTAGTTTTATCGGTAATGGCCAGTTTGGCATTGGCAGAGATCAAATGGGCATCATCGTATGATGCGGCGTTAGCTCAGGCGGTAAAAGAGAAGAAAAAGGTCATGGTGATGCTCTCGAGAGAAGAGTGCCCGGCGTGCGAATATATGAACGATATCGTTTTTGAAGAAAAAGCGGTGGAAAATGAGATCAATAAAAACTTTGTCCCCGTTCATCTTGATATTCATAAAGATTTCATCCCTGAGGGATTAGGGTATATCGGAACTCCGACATTCCATTTTTTGGATGCAAAAGGGAAAAAAATCGGTCGTCATGACGGCGGTGCAAATATTCCGACATTTTTAGGGATTTTGGGAAAATATAAAAAGTAAATTTTTCTATTGCGCTATAATTTCCTCATTTTTTAATGGATAGGTGTTTATAGGTGCGATGGAGTAGTCTCATAGGAATTGTATTTGCGACTGCATTGCCGGGGATGGAGAATAATATTTTCGTTTCCCCTTGCAATACGTCACTTCCGATATGGGCATACCATCAGGGTGGATGCGAAAAAAAAACGCTTCAGTACTCTCAAAATGCGCTCTCTTCGCAGGTATTGGGAGGTGTGAGTACGATGAACTACGATTTGAAGAAAAATAACACCATCGAAACGGTATCGATGGGGGCCCAATATTCACGCGATCTCTTTTCTGCGAAGCTACAAGGCTCCTATGTAAAAGGGAGATTCGACAATACTCCCTCAGTAGGCAAAACAAATCTATCGGTGCAATATCGAAATAAACTATGGGATTCGCTAACGCTGAGTGCTTCGGAAAACGTTACTATCACTGTTAAAACAGCCAATGATCAGAGTGATCCGATGAAATATACGAGTTTGCTGAAAGCCCTCTATCCGCTAAACGATGCTTATCATGTTTTTGCGGAGGGGAGTTACTCTTTGTTGGATACTCCCGCGTCGGAGAGTACAATATATCGAAATCCGTACAGCTATACTACGGGGATAAGCTATGCTGAGGGTACAAATACGGCGATTAACGCTTCTTATATGCTAGTGCAGGGTGCAGATCCGACTCTTGGTCCCAATAAAAAAATCAAATTGGCGCACAAACATAAAATTAACAAAAAAATTAAAACGTCAGTGAGTGTGATTCAAAGTTTAGAAGCTGAACAACCGGACAACAAGGCATCGTTTGATTTGATTTATGCCTTTTAGTCTATAGCGATCGATTATTTATTTTCTACCAATTTATCCAAAATATAGAGCTGCATATTTTTATGCGGTAACTCTTTCTCCAATGCTTCTGAGTAAATCTTCGCGACCTCTTTGGCATGTAAATCATAATCAAAATGGGGAAAATGATTTTCCCATCCATTTTTAATAATTTTCAAAGCGACCGTATCGATTAGATATTCTTTATAAATAGCATAGGTTGCAAAAAACATCCCCGTAAACAAGACGGCCATTATGATTAATAGATGGCAGTCGATTTTGGCCAAAAAAGGATGGAATGCGACCGAAACCGGTAAAATAAACAGATGCCAAAGTCCGATAAAAACGAGATAGCTTCTCCCGATGCTAAGGCGAAATCCCGGAATTTTCCCCTCCAGTTTCAATCCCTCTTGATACATTTTATTGGTTTTAAGCAGATCGCGAAAGAGCATTGGCCCATCACCCAGAGTAAAGACGTAAGGGATGATTTTTTCATCCGTAAAGTTTCGCGTTTTGGTTTTCATCCATGAAAATATTCTAAGCATTATAATCCTTGATAATTTGACTGACACGTGCGGCACTTCCATGGCCTAAGAGCTCACGGAGGGCGATGGCATCATGGTAAAAAGCGGTTTTATCCATTTGCTGATAAGCATTATACAGATTTTGAGCATTGACTTCGTTTTGGATGAATTCAGGGTGCAATTTTCGTCCGTATTTGTGGGAAAACAAGATATTCCCTAATCCTACATAATCAAGTTTGACCAGACGTGAAGCGATAGCGTAATCGAGTGATTTAGCGATATAGGCAAGGATAAAAGGGGTACCGATCAAAGAGGCTTCAAGTGTGGCGGTTCCACTACAGATAAAGGCGAAATCAGAATCTGCCAAACTTTGATGGGCTTCATGGGTAATTTCAAAACTCGAAATATCGCCATAAAGTTCTGCGATTTGATCCGCAGTGAAATGAGGCGGGATGACAATAAGTGCACGTGTTTGTATCATAGAACGAAGTTCACGAAAAATCGGCATTAGCCGTTTGATCTCTCCGGGACGGCTTCCGGGCATAAAGGTCATTTTCCCGGTAGGTTCGAGAGACATTTTTCGAATGTTGATCTCATCAAGGAGCGGATGCCCGACGTATTCGATGGGGGCATTGGGAGAGTAATACGAAGGTTCAAACGGTAATATAGAGCAAAGTCGGGTAATGGTTTTCTCTAAAACCGGAATCCGTTTTTTCTTCCATGCCCATGCTTGAGGGAGAATATAGTAGATTATCTCTTTATTAGGATAACGTTTTCGGATTGCTTTGGCTACTGGGAGATTGAATCCCGAAGAGTCGATCAGCAGTACTTTATCGGCATCTTGTGCGAGTTCCACCATCTGATCTTTCAAACGAAAGAAGAACGGGAGTTTTTTTATCGCATCCACAAATCCCATCACCGAAGTGGAACGCAAATCGACGATGCTCTCTCCGAGCGTATTATCAAAAATCCCCGATAGTTCTATATCACTTCCGAGTTCTTTAACCAAAAACGAGAGATGAATATTGGCAGAGTGCTCTAACGCACTGACGAGTAGTTTCATGATCCTCCGTCTCCCCGTGTGGATGTATCGCTTTTATAATTACTCTTTCCTTCATGATATTCACTGAGAAAAGTAGTAAGAGCATCGATCTCTTTATCGCTTAACCCCATAGCAAAAGGGATCATCATTTGAGATTGTTGTGTCGTTCCTTGTTTGGCTCGATAGTTTTTGAGCTTTGAGGCTAAAAACGGTTGGCGTCGATAGGCGAGGGCGGGATATAAGTTGGTTCCGCTCGCTGATATACCGTGGCATCCGCTGCATCCTTTTGAAAAATAGAGATTTTTACCTATTTTATAGAGATCAGTACCGCCATAAAGGAACATAGGTATCAAAAAAAGGATGATTTTAACCACACGTACCCTTTTTATAACATTTCTTTGACTAAAATTGCGTAATTATACCTAACGGGAGCAATCTATGATCATATCGGGCGCAATTATCTGTGATATTAACGGAGAACGTCATGCTGACATTCAGATTGAAGAGGGGATTATTACGCGCATTGGCGAAAATCTCAGCGGTGATGAAATCATTCGTGCGGAGGGGTGTTATCTGATCCCCGGTCTCATCGATACCGATGTACGGTTAAAAGATTCTCAGCTCAGTCGAACCAATCTGGAAAAGCTCTCATATCGAGCCCTCAGCGGTGGTGTTACTACGGCAGTTTTGGCAAGCGATTCGACTCCTCGTATCGACAATGAGATTACGCTGGAATTTGTTCAACAGCATCGTTTTTTACCTCATGGTGCAACGATTGAATCGGCAGTGAGTGCTTTGAATGAAACAGGAGCTTTGAGCAACATTGCGATCATGCTGAAAAAAGGGTGCGTATCGGTGCACACTTCGACGATCAACGATTACAACCTCATAACTCGCATTGCCCAATATCTAAAAATGGCCAATAAATCACTTTTTTACAAAGCAGAAGAAAAAAGTCTTGTCGAGAGCGGTGTTATGAGTGATGGTGCTGTTGCTTCGCAGCTTGGATTACCGGGGATATCTCCACTCTCAGAGGTAGTTCATGTTGCCGCGATGATCGAAATTTCCCGTTATTTCGGGATTAAAATTGTATTTAAAAGTATTACGGAACCCCGATCGATAGAGTTGATCGCTGAGGCGCGTAAAAGCGGAATCGCCGTAGAGTGTGAAGTTGCTATCCATCATCTGTTTAAAAATGATTCGGCCTGTACAGGTTTTGATACCGATGCCAAAATCAATCCTCCGTTGGTGAATGAAACCAAACGACTGGCTCTACTTGATGCACTGGTACGAGGTGATATCCATTCGCTCACTTCACTGCATCAACCTAACTCTGATATCCATAAAGATATCACATTTTACGATGCTAATGTCGGTACGACTGCTATTACTGAATATTTGCCGTTAGTCTACACCTATTTGATTTCGACAAAAATTATTGATATGTCCAAATTTGTGAAGGTAGCATCACGAACTCCGGGAGAACATATCGGAGTGAAAGCCGGGGAAATCGAGGTTGGGTGCAAATGTGATTGTATTCTCTTTGATCCTGACTCGACAACAGTTGTAGCTCATCATCACAGTCTGTATAAAAAAGAGGTATTAAAAGGAAAAGTGATTATGGCAATCTGCCGTGGCGAAGTGACACGATTTTAGTTTTTACCGTTCGCCCTGAGCTCGTCGAAGGGTGTTGAGGTATTCATAGTTCGACGCTCTCACCACGAACGAGCTTTTACAACGATTTTGCATTCCTGAACTCTGAAATCTCTGCTTCCACCATTGCATCGATCATAATAGTGTAGAGTTTGGTTAAAAGATTCGGTGACACACCGAACTCCATTGCTTTATAGCGAACGCGATCCATTACCGCTTCCATTCTTTCATTCGCTTTTATCTCTTCGATGGAGTGTTTAAAGTTTGCAGCTTGCTTAACATAGCCGTTGCGAGCAGCGATAAGCTCGACGATTTGATCGTCTAAGCGGTCAATATGATTACGAACTTCCGCAAGGGAATGACACTCTTCAATTTTCATCCAAAATCTCCCTTTTAAACATGGTGACATGATACCATATAATACTAATTCTCTCAATGTATCACATTTATATCACACAAAATCATATAATAATATCTTATTCGGCTTTTTTTGATACATTTTACTATTTCTTATAAATATTTAAGAATAACACGATTATGATGTCCCCAGCGATAAATCAAAATTCGCAATCGATTTTGCATAGAATGAAGGAGAACTCATTATGAACATTTCAAGACGTGACTTGCTTAAATTCGCCGGTCTTAGCGCAGCAGCAGCTGCCGTAACTGGTTGTACAACCGCTACAGGTGCAGCTCCGGGTGCACAAAGTGCAGCAGGTAAAATGCTTGGTAAACATCAAGTAGTTATCATTGGTGGTGGTTTCGGCGGATTAACCGTTGCTAAAGAGTTGAAAAAAATCGATCCTAACTTCGATGTTGCAATTATCGAGAAAAATGACAGCTTTATGTCTTGCCCATTCTCTAACTGTAATCTTGGCGGTATCAAAGGTGTTAGTCTTAGTACATTAACGCATGACTACTCTCAAGCAGTTGAGAAAAACGGCTATGGAATGTTGACAGCAGTTGTTACGGGAATTGACCGCGAAAACAAAGTGGTTCATACCTCTAAAGGTGGTGTTGGTTATGATATCCTCGTTCTCGCTCCTGGTATCGACTATAACTACAAAGGGCAGTTCCCAACGTGGTCAGATGCAAAAATCGCAAAAGCACGTCGTGTAGCTCCAGCGGCACTTGTACCGGGCGGCGAACACGTTGCTCTTGACCGTATGGTTAAAAATATGGAAGACGGTGATGTTATTATTACTGTACCGGCTGGAAAATATCGTTGTCCTCCGGCACCGTTTGAGCGTGCAAGTATGATCGCAAACTTCATGAAAACTGAAGGGCTAAAAGGTAAAGTTATCATTTTGAATGAAACGGCTGAAGTAGCTAAAGGTGCGGCGTTTAAAGAGACTTGGAAAGAGTTGTATCCGGATGTTGTCGTTCACGAAGACAATTGTAAAATCTCTGATGTTGATTTCGATAAAAAAGAGATCACTTACGTTCAAACAGTTTTTGCAAACAAAGAAGATACAACAGGTGTAAAAACAACCAAAACAATCAAATACGGCATCTTTAACTTTATCCCGCACAATATGTCTAACCCGGTTATCGAAATGGCTGGCGTTGCAACAACTCCGGACGGATTCAAAAAAGTTAAAATGGCTACAAGCCCAGAAAAACCGGTTTCATTCCAAACAGCAACCGATAAAGCTGTATATGCAGTTGGTGACGTTGTTGGACATGCGATCCCACCAAGTGGTCAATCGGCTATCTGGTCAGGTAAAGAGTGTGCTAAAGAGATCGCTCACGTTCTTCACGGTAAATCATACAGTGTTGCATCAGCGCTTCCATACAAAAGTGCAAACGTATGTTACTCAATGGTTAACGGAAATCCTGAAGAAGCAATCATGGTTAATCATGAATTTATGGTTGCTGGTCCGGTTATCGGTTCAAAAGGATCGGTTCCTAAAGATGAAGCAACTGGTAAATTCCGTACAACCGGTCTTGGTAAAGCGACTCACGATTGGTACAAAGGTGCTATGCGCGACTTGTTTAACTAATACAAGGTATCTTACTCTCCACTCGGAGAGTAAAAGAAAATTCTGCTACACTAACTACTCAAAATAATTCACACGGAAAATATCATGGATAGAAGAAATTTTTTAAAAGTTGTTGCCGGTGCAACAGTCATCGCGGCTAGTCCTTCGTTAATTCGCGGCAATCTATATGCGGCGGACGGTACATTATACAAAGCTTATGAAAAAACACAATTGGTGGATGCTGCCGGAAAACCGATCAAAGCATCGGCTTTGGAAAAAGAGGTTACTTATATTTTTAATTACCCTCATGCCTCAACTCCATGTATGTTGATCAACTTGCCGAAGCCAACTACTAAAGATGTTGAATTAACTTCGGAGGGTGGTGAAAAATACGTATGGAAAAGCGGTGTCGGAAAAGAGCGCAGTGTTGTTGCTTATGTAGCGATTTGTACGCATCAAATGACTCACCCGACACCAAATGACAGTTTTATCGCCTATGTTCCAACGGCGAAAAAAACGATGGCGTATGAAAAAAGCGGCATTATCGTTTGTTCATCTCATCTATCCGCATTTGATGCCGGAGCCGGTGCAAAAGTACTCGGTGGAGCAGCGACCCAGCCTCTTAATTCGGTTGTGCTAGAACATGCAGCAGATGATACCCTTTGGGCAGTCGGTATTTTGGGATCGGATAAATTTCAAGATTATTTCAAAAGTTTCCGTCCAGAGTTAAAAGAGTTCTACGGCGGCCCTGCTGAAGCGAAAAAGCTGGTTTCTATTTCGGCAAAAACCGTTAAGCTCACCGAATATTCTAAAGAAATTATCCAATACTAAAAGGGGAATTCATGAAAAAAGCTTTAGCAGCCTTAGTGGTAGGAACATTATTGGCCGGATCGTTGAATGCGGCAGAAAAGAAAGATCCTCGATTAGAACTTATGCAGGATATGCGTACGATGATGGATGCGATGGAGCAAATTCAACGCGGTGGTTTGTACAGCTCAACCGATGAGATGAAAGCAGGGGTTAAAAAACTTCAAGGGACACTTAAATCACTGGAGAGTGAAGAGGTAAAAACGATTTTGCCGAAAGATCAAGTTTATGCCTATAAATTTGCCCAAAAAACCGCTCAAATGCTCCGAATGTATTCGGATGATATGATTGTATCGATCGAAGCAGGTCGGATGGATAACGCATTGGATGATTACACTCAGTTACTCAAACAATGTACCTCATGTCATATCCGAATCCGTAACTGGTAATTCCTCTTTATTCCCGTACATACGGGAATAACACGCTACTTTTATTTTTTTTCATTATCTAATCATTTCTTTTTCTAATTTATAATACTCCTTATATAAAGTTCTTCAGCTAGTTTTCTATTTTTATCACATTTTTGTCTCACACTCTGACAAATTTGTCTCAATTATTACTAAATACTATATAAATCAAGAAATCCTTAAGAAATAATTGTTATGATGAGTGCATGATTCGGAATAAGTAAATCTTATCTCGAACGGTTTCTTGAAGGAGAATGAATGAAATTAGGAAAACTTAGTCTAGTCGCTGTAATGGCATTGGGAACAAGCGCATATGCTCTTGATAACATTAAAGTAAGTGGTGAAGCAAAAGTATGGTATCAAACATCAGAATTTAGTGGCCCAGCTGCTGGTACAGGTACTGGTTCTGCTTCAGAGCAAGATTTTTTTGATCATGATACTAACTCATTAGCTGAAGTTAAATTAAGTTTTGGTGCAACTGCAGATTTGGCACAAAATTTAAGTGCGGCTGTAAAAGCGACTGCTCTTACAACTCTTGGTCTTGAAAATAATTTAGTTGGTGCTGTTCCATCTGCAAAATATAATCAAACTACTGGAACAATGGATGGTGGTCAATTAAATGATCAAGCATGGGCCGAAGTACTTAATTTGAAGTATGCGACAAAAGATTTTGATGTTGCTGCCGGTCGTATGGCATTGCAAACACCTCTTTGTTTTACCGAATCATGGAACGTTGTTGACAACACATTCGAAGCGGTAGTTGCACACGGGTATTTCGTACCGGATACTATTTTGGCAGCAGCATGGGTAGGTAAGCATAATGGTGTCGGTCTACTTGGCGATCCAGATGGTTCAACAGCTACACAAACTACAGGTCGCGGAACAACTGTAGCGTATGGCGGGAAATTTACCACATTCGCAACAGAAGGTGCATATGCAGTAGCTGCAATTAACAAATCACTTCCTGGTACTACATTACAAGCATGGTATTACAATGTACCTCAAGTTGCGGATGCATTCTGGTTGCAAGCCGATGCTAAAGTGATGGGTATGGTTGATTTGGGTATTCAATATGCAGGTATGATGCCAAAAATCTCTGGTACTACTGCTGATAATGCAGGATATGCTGCAAGTGCTTCAACTTTGGATGGTGTTAAAAAAGATTCAGATGCATTTGCAATTAAGGCATCAGTTGATGTTGCTGGTGTAAATCTCTATGCAGCATATTCAACTGTAAGTGATGGTACTCTTGGATTTGCGAACGTTGCGACAGGTGATAAATCAATGTTGTACACAACTCTCGGAAGTATTTACATGGACGGTGAAATTGCAGCAGCTCCGGATACTGATGCATGGAAAATCGGCGCTTCAACTAAAGCGATTCCAGGTGTAACATTGAGCGCTAGTTATGCAGAAGCAGAAACAGGTGCTAATACAGATGCTATTGCAGCTGTAGCAGGTGCAAGTACACTTGATACTGACTTCACAGCATGGGATATTACTGCAGCAACTAAAGTTGGACCAGTTGATTTGACAGCGATTTATACTTCTTTTGATAAAGATGTAAAAGCTACAGATACATCTGATAAAACAACTGATACTCTTCGTATCATCGCTTCTTTGAAATTCTAAGAAGTCTTTTTTCTTCTCAGGGCCTTCGGGCCCTTTCAATTCTCCTTATGTTAAGCTTTCCGCCAGAGGATTCGTCACCCTCTGGCACCCTCAACACACTCTTTTTTAAATCCGTTTTGCTTGCCGTTTCGGAGTAACCGAATGAGTTTCTTTTATTTTTTTATCTTGGGTCGATTGTCGCAGGAAAAAAGGGATCGTTTTCTCAGGACGCTGTGCCAAATCGTCTATCAATGCCGCTTCAACAATCTCTTTGTCGTGATATAAACACAGATAGGCATGGATCAATGCGATTTGACGCTCCAGTGATATTTTCCACGTGGAGAGGGTTTGGGTGTAGATCCATTCGCTGAAGGTGTAGAAGTTTTTAAATACGGCTGGCAACTTGTCATCCCGTACTTTCTCTTCGTCATCCTGAACTTGATTCAGGATCTCAGATTGCGGATCAAGTCCGTAATGACGGTTAAGTGGAGAAGTCCACAGCAACGGAACCGTTTTAGTAAAACTTCCGCTGTTGTAGAAAATATCCCAAAACCTCGCAAACCGCTTCATTTTTTGAATATCACTAAAGCTGAGCAGATTATTTTGGAGGATATCATAGGGGGGTGTATCGCTGTAGATCATCCCATGACGCTTGATCGTGGCGTGAGAGGGTGGTACCGGAGAGATTTTTGAGGATACCGATCTGGATTTCGCTATGGGTGAGAGAAACGAGTTTATCGAGATTTCGTCCGAATCCCTCGATACTCTCTCCCGGCAATCCGACGATGAGATCAAGGTGCATATGAGCAGAGGTCTCATTTTCTAAAAAGCGGAGGTTATCAAAAATCTTTTCGAGTTTTAGAGGTCGATTGATCCCTTTTGCAATTTCAGGGTCTAGGGTTTGGATACCGATTTCGAGTTGCAACGATCCTGCGGGAAATTGGGAAATTTTTGCTTTCAGCACCTCAGGAAAGTGATCGGGAATGACTTCGAAATGGGCAAAGTACGGCGGTTCTTTGGAGAGGAAAAAGTCCAATATCCGGTTTGCGAATGTCATGTTGAGGTTAAAAGTACGATCGATAAATTTGAAACTGCGTGCTCCCCGCTGCCAAAGTATCTCAAACTCTTCGAGAAGCTGATCGAGGGGAAAATTTCGTACCTTTTCGTCAATGGAAGAGAGGCAGAATTCACACTCGAACGGACATCCGCGTGAGGCTTCGACGTAGATGTAGCGGTGGGCTACGTCTTCGTCGTTAAATGCAGAATAGGGGAGGTTAATTGCTTTAAGGTCGGGGAGGGGGGCTTTGATGAAATGGGGCTGTTTGTCATCCTGAACTTGATTCAGGATCTTAGATTGCGGATCGAGTCCGCAATGACGAGAGGAGAGTATCTTCTTACATAACTCATAAAACGCCACCTCTCCTTCACCACTGATAATGTAATCGGCTTTACTCAAATCAACACGGTGGGGTAGATACCCTGCTTCGGGGCCGCCGAGGACGATAATCGTGTCCGGAGAGACTTTTTTGAGCGTTTGGATCAATTCTGCACTTTGCGCCGCATTCCAAATATAGACACCGATTCCGATGATTTTAGGAGAGTATTTTAGGAGATCTTCGGTGATGCTTTGAATCTGTTCGTTCATCGTGAATTCGACAATAGTAGTACTCTTTTGTAACTCGTGCATATTGGCGTAAAGAGAGCGTAGACCAAGTGCGGTATGAGCATAGCGGGCATTGAGAGTAGTCAGTAAAATTGTGTGCATGGGTTTTCCGATAAAAGATAAACGTATTTCTATAATATCACGTTGACATATTTGTCACGTGTTCTTTTGTTTTTCCTTATGATTCCGATTCATCCCGCAAACGTATTATGTGCATAGACACACTCATATAAATAGGGATTTCGGAATAACCTTGATAGGAATAATAGGCTTTAAGCCTGAATAGAAAACAAAGGTAAATATTATGAAATACTGTGGTATCGACATTTCTGCTAATACTTTCGATGTTTGTATTATATCTGATAAAGATTTATACTATAACTCGTTTCCCCAATCTGAAAATGGCTATTTTAATTTTCTAAGTGTTTTTCAAATGTTGAAAATCGACGTTGTTGGTTTTGAGTCAACTGGTGTTTATCATAAAGCATTTGAAAAATACTTACGTGATAATGGTGTTGAGCCTTTTATCCTTTCTCCTCGATCTGTTTCACTTTTTATTAAATCAGCTTCTAAAAATAAAGGTAAGACCGACAAAACGGATGCTTATTTTATAGCTCTTTATCTTTCTAAAACTGATAATTTAGTTTCATATAATTTCCCTATTCGTGATAAATTCAAACCCTTTACAACTTCTTTGATGATGTATGATAAGCAGATTCGTCAAATGAAGAATTTGCTTCATTCTTTAGAGGTTGGTGGCTCTGATTCGTTTTTATTTGAATCCATTAGTAACATGATTAGTTCTTTAAGTGATCAACAAAACGATCTTAAACGTTACGCTATGGCTGAACTTTATTTGACTATCCCCGATGCTTTGAAAATTAAAGCTGAGATTAAAGGGGTAGGGGATGGTGTTTTGCTTCATATTCTTCCTATGATATATGATAACTTTGACAAGTACACTCTCAAACAGATTGTTTCTTTTGTGGGTATTTCTCCGGTTCCTTTTGAGTCTGGAACCTCTGTTAAAAAATTCTCTCACATTTCGCATCGTGGCGATAACGTTGCCCGTCGTGTTCTCTTTATGTCTGCTATCGCTTCTGTTCGCTCTAATCCTATTTTGATGGAAAAATTTAAACGAATGCACGAATCGGGTAAGCCTAAAAAGGTTGCTTTGGTCGCTGTCATGTCTCAGCTATTACGTGCAATCGTTTCCCGCCTCTCATACCACACAGGGAGACCAATAAAAAAATGAAATTAACAGATCAAAAACTGATTTATGCTCTGCTTGATCTCTTATCCGAGGGTAAGCCAGTTAATAAGCACTCTCTCTGTAAGCGAATGTCTCTTAGTCGCTCATCACTTGATTACCGTATCAAAAAACATGACGAGTTTATCGATGTCGAGGTCATTGACAATGTTTAACGTTCAACAAAACACGCAACGTGTCTTCTTGCCTCCTAACCCTTTTCTTGTTCTTGATAGCTTCGTTTACATGGGTAGACGTTATTTTTTGCTCTCAGATCATGCCCTAATCAGTGAGCCTAACCGTCACGGTTTTCTCCCTCCGGCTGATCGTGGTTTTTATTTGAAACTTCCTAAAAAAGATTTCAAAGACACCAAAAAACGTTACGAGGAAAATAAAGTTAAATGGCTGACATCTATCGGCTATCTCAAAGCGGGAGGCGTTCAAGCAACATTCGCTTTTTGATAGCAAAAATTAAACACACAAGGTTACACAATGGCTGAAAAAGTATTAACGTTACAGGAACAAGAGGATGCAATGTACGCAAAAGTAATGGAGCGTATCGAAGCGGAACAAAACCGTAAAAAAGAAATGTTGAATAAGTCGGCTTTCGTTTATGGCGGTACTGTCACAAGTTGTGAGCTTTCTCAACCACAGCAAAAAATCGACCGAACAACAAAGCTCCCTATTCTTGACGGTAGCGGTCAACCTACGTTTTGGGATGCGATTTATTTCGTTGACGTTGCTCACCTCGGTAGCTCTCGTAAATTCGTTGTTCCTCTTGATCTCGGCAAAGATATTGAAAAGGGTCAAGATTATCTTTTCGAGGGTGATCTCACCGACGTTGACAACAAATTGAAAGTAAAAAACATTACACGAATTTAACACGTTGCTCCCTATAAAGAGTTATTTTGTCCCGCATGGGGTCAAAACAAAATAACCCCGCCTCCACTGGCGGAATAGCGGAGCTTTTTAACTGAACGGCTCATTTTTTTGGGTCGTTCCAAACATTCCGCCCAAGTTGTTTAACAAGGGGGGGCAAAGGGTACAGAATGGTTCTTACTGGTTCGGGTCATATGCTTACAATAGGTGACGATGTTTATCATCCAAGATTTGGTTTTGGTGAGCTTGTCTATCAAAAGGATTACATTGCAAAGGTTGTCTTTGATAATCATTTACACCGTGGCTACGTTCCAGTAAGTATCTTATGTTTGGAGCCTCTCGATGCATGATTACGTCATTTTATCTCAGGTTATCGACACTCTTTTACTCCATTTCTATCATGGAGAGTCAACGACGGCTAAAAACCTCATTGATTACAATAAAAATATTTCTGCTCTGTCTGATTTAAAAGATGAAGCTTACGGCGTTAAGAACTCTAATAACGATCTACGCTTCGTTAATCATCATTTTGGCGGTGATAAATTTCGTGTAATGGCTACGACTGTTAAAGGGTTTGCAGTTACTCTGCAAAATCAAGACGTATCAATCAGCTTTAAGTCAATTTCGCAAAAAACCGAAAAAGACTATCCCGAAAAATTCGATTTCAATTCGATTGTTGAGACTAAAAAACAACCTGTCATTAGGGTTGAATTTAGAGCCTCTTTTCTCGCTCGTGTAGGTCACGAAAACGCTATAGATTACGTTTTAAGACTTATTCGCCGTGAGTTTATCCAATCGTATCAGATTAAAATAAATCGTATCGATTTGGCTACTGACATTCAGGGTTATAACTTCCATGAGCTTGATCGTCAACGCTTCCGCACTCGTAAAAAAACAACGAGCGGACATGATGAAGAAAGAGACTCGCAAGGTTTCTATTATTTTGGTCGTAAGTTCACTGGGTTTTCTCTTGGTAGCGGTGATGATATGATAAGGGTTTATAATAAATCCTTTGAGATTAAACAAAACCCCGACAAAGCGTTCATCAAAACGTTTGCTTGGGAACAAAACCCAAAATATGACCCTAATCGTGAAGTATGGCGTATTGAGGCTCAGTATCGCCGTGCAAAACTAAAAACTATGTACGATGATGATAACGGGCTTCTTGATGGCTTTGAGAACGTTTTAGCGGCTATTCCGTCTTTATGGCGTAGGGCTTTAGAATCGTTCACCCTTATCGATCTCCCTGAACAAACGGCAATTGATCATTTCTTAGGCTTCCAACGCCACAAATTAGGTCATAAAATACCCCTTGAGACGAATACGGTTTCCATGAGAATTAAACGAGCCGCCGTACACCCTCTTTGGGAAGCTATCAGTTCTTGGAATTTCTCTATCGGTTCAAAAATCAAAGTTCTATCCGCTCCTGTAACGGGTGCTTTTGAATGGTTTGCTAACTCTGTTAAATCGATGCTTTCAACCCTTTTAAAATATGCGGGTGATCTATCCCCTAAAATCCTTGAAGATGCTTTTTTACGTGCTGAGGCTGAAATCATGGAAGACAAGGGATTAACGCTTGTCGATAACGCTGTGAACAACACACTCGACTATCTCGGTAACTGTGTAAATTATGCTCTCCACACCGGAGAGAACGGAATCGTGGAACGTGATACACACTCAACGCTTAAAATTAATCTCCCTATGTATGTCAGAGAGATTACAAAAAATCTTTTCGACGTTTACGGTACGAATGATGATTACTCATTATCCCGTGCTCGTATCCTCAATAAATCGCTTGCTCGATTGGCTATCTAATGGCTTATCTTTGTCCTGTTTGCGGTATTGAGTTTATCCCTTTTACAAATGGGAAACCTAAAATTTATCATTCTGATAATTGCCGTGATTTTGCAAAATTCAAAAGTGCTTTAGAACGTTCAATTTTGAAATTAGAACCTACTTCTGCGGCTTCTAGTCTTATTCGTGGTGATATGTTCAGATTAGCTAACTTATTGAGTAATGGTACCAATTTCTCGAGAACAAAAAAACAAATTGGAGAACTATGAAAAAGTATTCCGAAATTGAACGCCTATTGTTGATCGACATTGATATGACTTCATCATTTGAATGGAGTCATGGAAACATTGATCGATCTATTTACAACTCTCTATCTGAGTTTCAAGAAGTTAGAAAAAGAGAGTTTATACATTCACTTTCTGTGAAGTTAGGAATTATGAGATGAACAATCTTTTAAAAAGCATTGTTGAACATGAGGGTTTTTCCTCTACCGCTTACCCTGACCCAATTTCAAAAGGTGCTCCTTACACATTCGGACACGGTTTAACGTCTATAACCGAATCTGAATCTTTGGAGATAGTAAAAAATAGAGTTGTTTCTATTGTCTCGGCTCTATCGATAAAACTTCCCTACTTTACCAAACTCCCTGAGGATGCTAAAGAAGTTCTAATCGAAATGGCGTATCAAATGGGCGTTAGTGGTTTTTTAGCTTTTAAAAAGACTCTCTCACTCGTTAAGGTTGGCGATTATGTCGGCGCATCAAAAGAGATGCATAATTCACAATGGGCATATCAAACTCCCAAACGTGCCGCGCAATTGTCTCGAAAAATGGCTTTCTGCCTACACACAAAATAAAGGATAAAAAAATGTTTAATCTCGCTACTTTGTTTCTACCTTTGGCGATCGAAATTGTTCGATCTTACATTAAAAATTCTGACACTAAAAAAGATGATCAGATTTTGCAAGTTGTTCAAGAAGGTTGTTACTACCTCGTACCAAACAAAAACAATGATATGAACATCGAAACGGCTGATATCGTAGCCACTCATACTATGATTGGAGGAACTAAATAATGGCACGTACAAAGTCTATGCACGTTTGGTTTTGGACTCTTAACTCTGAATGGACCTATATTATCAATGATAATACTGGTACAGGTGGTTCTTCTCTTCCCTTGGGTCCGACTCATTTTACAGACATTTCAGGTGATATAGTCATAGAATCTGATCGTATTTTTGTTGATTTTCCCGATGTTGCTTTTATCACCCTTGGTGATTCTATGATGACTTCTTTCAATTATGCTGGATTTAGTATTTTGATTGGCGATAATCTTATGGTCGAGAGCATGAATGCTCTTTCTGAATTTAGCGGCGTTTCAACTGCTTCTTCGGTTGATCTTACTCCCGTTATGACTGCGCTTTCTCAAATTCAAGCAAAGGTGGACACTGTTCCAGATTTTGAAGCGGTTTCATCGATTGTCTCATCTTCTTTATCTTCTCTTGATTCGGTAGAGCTGAATAATCTCCACGAAGACATCGTAGCCCTCGGTACTCAATTATCAACGGTAACAGTACCTTTACAATCACTCAACGGCAATGGGACTGAATTTATGGATGGTGTCGAAGTTTCTGTTACGGGTCGGACTATCCCTTACACCGTTTCCCGTTCATATATGTCATTGATGAATACTGACACATATACTATTGTTTATGATCTCGTAGCGGCTGACGGTTCAAAAGTCACTTGCCCTGAATCATTCCTTACTCTTTATGTTGCGCCTGTCGTAACTCCGTAAAGGGTGGTATAATATGCGTATTCTAAAAAAAGGTTTTGAGAATGTTCAAGCAATTCATCAAAAGCTATCCTTTGATAACTATCGCATTGGTTGTTGTTGTAATAATTTTTTTTATACAACACGTTTCAATAACCATTCATTAATAGTGATGGGGGTTTAGTATGCCCCTTGCTCTTGCTCTTGCTAAAGCTGTTATGACCAGCGTTAAGAATTCTAGTTCGTTTGATAAATTGGTTGCACCGGCTATTTTGGGTTCTTATTTTGCTTGGGACAATAAGGATAAAATTTCAAACCCTTTCGGCTCTGCTCCATCAGGTTTAAATACGGTTAATGTTCCTTTTGGTACTGCTCCTATTGCTCCAGCCTCTTACGCTAGCCCTCCGACCTCTTCATCTGTTTTGCAAAAATCATTTGAAGATTTTAAGAAAAGTCTTGATCACCAACAAACTTCTACAATGACACTTTCGGAAGCGTTGGCACTTGTTGGTGATAGTACTCAGGCAAAAAATGATATTTTGTCTCAATCTTCGGGTAATTCAAAGTTCCTCACCAATCAGGTTGAGGCTAAAGCTTCTTTAGATGAAGTTTCGTTTTCTCTTAACACTCAAAACATCATCCATTCAATGATTTATGAAACATTAGATAGAAATCTTTCTATGATTTCATCCTCTCTTGCCGTTTCTGCGGCTTCGACCTCTTTATCTCATGATTTGAATAATTCTAGTGATCTGCCTTATGTAGATATGGATACTTTTTATTCTAAATTGACTCAGTCTAATCCGGCAATGGAGGCTTATCGTCTGTCTAATGCGGTTACTGTTGAAAACGAGATTATTAGTGATATGTCTGTTCGTGACTATACATATCCTGAAATAAAAAAAGCTGTTACAGATTTTAGGGCTCGTTATTTTACTCCTGCTGAGATTTCTAGTGTTAATACTGCTATCGCGGGTATTAGTGCTCCTAGTGTTGTTAATACTGTTTCTGTTCCTGCACCTGTGGTTAATGTTTCTGTTCCTGCTCAGGTGGCTCCAGTTGTTAATGTTGCTTCTGTTGCTCCAGTTGTTAATGTTGAGGCTCCAGTTATTCCTGACTATACCTCACAAATGGAACGTATCGCTCTCCGTGCTGATTCAGCTAAAAAAGTGGATGATCATGCTCACACGGTGCGTGATGTTAAAGATTTGGACGGTGATATTATTGCCCGTGCCGCTCCTATGGAAATTAAAGCTATTCGTGAGGCGGCACAGGCCCGTGAAAAAACCGACATTATCAATGAAACTTTTGAAGATCTTGATAACCCACTTGGTTCTTTAGGCCTCATGCCTCTTCTTAATTTCGTCGGTCGTGGTGATACTTTCGATGTTTCTAAGCCTATTTCTAATCTTTTTATGCCTGAGGGATTAGGCACTGCATAAATGACTACTTCTAAACCCCTAAAAATAGGGGTTTATTCCTCTCTTTTTGTACACTTCCCAAATCTTTGATTATTTAATATGATTTTCCTCAAAAATAGAGGGGGTAATCATGTCTATCACTAAAATGATGGTTCAGAACATGGCAGAAGATGCCATCTTCATGATCGGTTCCTCTTTCGCTAATGAGTTTATAAGTGATTTGTTAAACGAACATTTTCCCCCTGAAAAAGACGACCAAGGTCGTGATATCCATAACGTAAGCCGTGAATTGATTCAGGGTGCGGGTTCTTTCCTTGTAATGCATGGTATTATGGAACTTATACGCCGTGAAGAGCAAATGTTGGATTATCTATTTGTTGCTTCTCGTGCGGTAATTGCTGTGCTTTATGCTCGTAACAAAGGGGTTCTCGATTCGCTATTTAATAAGATCAAGGGATTAAAAGGGGTCAAAGCTATTAATCGTATGAAAATCCTTAACGCACAATCTGACCCCCAAAACTCTTTTATCTCTCAGGTCTTACAACAAGTTGATATCATTATAAAAGGTCGCGGTGCTTCTCACGACGTTGCAAATACAGTTACCGCCGCCACTTCTACAATGGACACGGCTATTAATCGTGAAGCTCACAATCTAAAATTTGCTCAGGCAAATAAAGACTCTTTCGATAAATCTATGATGCTTAAGTTCGTAACGGGTAGCTTTACCGCTACGGATAAAATCATGCTCCAAAAAATGATTGGCCGTAGTGACTTTCAATCGGTTCCTTTGGATATTGATGAGCTAAATAGAGTTAATGAATTCATGTTCGTTAAAGATTCAAATGGAAAAAGCATATCGTTTACTAAAGCTTTTATGTCTCTATTAAATGCTGTTGGTCAAATTAAATAAAAAGGGGTTATTATGAATTGTGAAGAGATGTTTAGACGTATCCTATTGAATCTTGAAGCGTTGAATATGCTATTTAACGGTGAACTTCCGAATTATGATTAAAACCGAATCTCTTTATTCTCTCTGTTCTGTCTATGCTCATGAAATCGATTGGTATGATGATTATTCTGAGGTACAACCGAATAAATTTTGGTACACGGCTTTAGAGTTTGATATTAGCTTTCAGCGTGATTTATCCGCTTATGAAACATCGACTAACTATCATCAGTTTAAATGTTTGGTTGTTTTTGTTCGAAATCAAGGTTTAGGTTTTGAAAATACTGACCGTTCATATTCTTTTAACCTTGTGAATGTTCCGATTGATCGTGTTTTCATGGGGACAGATTTAGAGCAGATTGATTTAGATTATATTTTAGGCTTCTATCCTGATCAGTCGGTTTCATCAACTAAACACTATGGATATGCACTTAATGATACTTTGACTCTTAATGTGGGTGATCGATATTTTCCTCCGAATCGTTCGGGGTTTTTTGTTGTTCAAAAGATTATTAAGGGTTATGATCTTCGTTATCCTTTTAGACTTTCACTTGATCTTTATAATAATCAATCAAGTCAAGAGTTTTTAATTCGTAATGAAATTAAACGGTGTTGTCTTAAATGTGAATCAGATTACGTTTATCGTGTTTATGATATTTATGATTTGATGCTCAGCAAGTCTTTTTTGCGTACTTTGCCAAATAGCAATTATTATGTTTATGATCCTGATTTTAAAGTTGTTGTCGAAACTATGAACGAATATGCTATTTCTCATCTTTATTTTTCGAGACTTAGTCTTACAATTAGAGGACTTCAACATACTTATTCTATGTTTTTAACCTCTACTGTTCCATATACTGAATTTCGAGATTTTGTGAGAGTTTATTACAGTCTTGAAAGTGGTTCAGCTGATAGTGTCATAATTAGTGAAAAACCCGATTTTGTTTATGAATCTTCTGAAAAAGTTTATTGTGATCATCCTAATATTTTGTCTATTATTTTGTCTCATTTTCAGACTTTATATTCAAATATGAATTTTTCAATTTCTCATAATTCTAATGTTAATGAGTCTCCTTTCTGTATCTATGACCCAAATTTTGGTGATTGGATGGTTCCATTAGAAAATCCATATAAGGTTTAACTATGCCTAGATATCAAGTACAACTAAAACAAGGCAAAGACGTAAAAACGGTAAATGTCATGGCATCAAACTACACGAACGTTTTAGCTTTCTTTGAAGCTATTAGTACCATGAAAGTCTTTGAGATCAGAAAGATCGAATATACCGCTCCGACCGATACCATTCCTATTGATGATTTTATCTATCACCCTACTGTTAAAACATTGGCTCATATCGATGCCGGTGATAAGACCTTTCAAATGCTTTTTAATAACGTTAAAAAGACGATTGATGAACAAGAGTTATTTCAACTCATGAAGACATATTTAGAAATAGACGAAATGGCTATAGATTCGATTATGTGTACTTTCTTTAAAGATAGCGTTTTTTGATTTTGTGACTTAGCAGCTTAACATTTCTGTGACTCTCCGGGGGGCTGGGGGTGGAACCCTCCAGTATGAGCGGGAGCGAACCGCTCTTAAACGCACTCTTTTAAACACAACAAAGTTTTTCCGTGGGGCTACTCACTTTCGACCTTTGGGAGTTTTACCCCCTCGTTCTCATTGACCCTCTCCGGTGCGGAGCACTCCCCCTCTCTCCTCCACCCTCCCCGTTTTTGGCGGCTTGCCGCTTGCGGCTTTTAGCCAAAACGGGGGTATTTCCCTTAAAAATCTATTTTTTTATTTCTCTTTTTCCCTACACTGTACAAAACCCACCACCTAAAACCCCTCAAATATGGGGTTTGTTTATCCTCTTTTGTACACTTTACACCCTTTTTAAATTATCCTATATTTTTCATCGTAATAGTTGATTGATAGAAAGATGTTTTGTTCTTCCGTCTCTCTCTTTACTAAAAATAAAGGAGTTCGATATGATTTATCAAATGACAAATGGTCAACGTTGTAACGTTGCTTACGTCACTGGTTCTACTGCTGATCTTCAAGCTATCGCCGCTGTATTAGAGGGCGAGTCGGAAGTTTTCAGTTTGACAAATTCGGGCGGTATTGAGAAAAAAGGTATCGTCCTCAATCCACTTGGTTTCGTTGTTGGTAAAAAAACAATTACCCATTCTTACCTTTCTGTTCCGGTTGCTTTGGCGCACATTAAACCTGCGAAAACATTTTCGGATGTTGTTCTCGCTGTCAAAGGTGTTTGGGATGCTGATTTCATTAGCGGTCAAAAATCTACTTACTGCAACGGTTTCCGTGCAACATCAAAAGGATGATAAATGCCTAAAACACTTTTAACCAACCGTGTAAACGGAAAAACAAAAACTTATGCGCTTCCGACCGATGCGGCGGGTGCTCAGACATTCGCTGAGACGTTCTTAGAGGGCGAATACGCTATTTATCAAAGTGAAGGAAAAAGCGGTTCAGATGTTGTTACCGTTGCTCCTACTACGATTTCGGTAGCGTTTTGGAATGATGCAAACCCTCGTAACCGTGGTTATGCGAATTTCGTTATCGCTTCAACCAAAACCGAAAATGATCTTTTTGCGGTTCTCATTGGTAAAACATTGAACGGTATCCTTATCGATCAAGTTTCTACAATGTCTCAAAAGATTTGTGAGAAGTTTTAACTAACTCCCCTTGGGGGGTTGGATTAAGATTTTAAAAATGGATATTTTTTAACATGACTCAAAACGCCGCTTACGATCTTTTAGGACAGATTAAAATCATACTCGATCAAGAGCTATCACCATTAACCCCCATTGACCCTAACGACCCCGATATTCTCGCAAAGATAGACTCTATCAATACGGGTATCGATTCAATCGACACTATCATCCATCAAATCGATTTAGTGGCATTGAAAGGAGATAAGGGCGATAAGGGTGACCCCGCTACTCCTGCTCCATACGGTTTTTTTGATCTCGGTGCCGCAACTATCCCCGCTCAAAACGCTTCTTTTTTTGTCGGCGATCCTCTTTACGGTGATCTCATCGTATCAAACGGTAATATTCTTTTAAAAGCGGGATTCTCTTATGACATCGAAGTCAATTTTCTCGTTAATTTCACTTCTACGTCGGCGGGTTATTTAGTTTACAATATGATCTCTTCATTGTTCAATACCCCATTATTTCAAGAGGTCGCTATGGTTTCCAGTTCTACGGGCTATCGTGATACTTTCCCGCTTAGATTCATTACCCCTAAAATCCAAAACGATATTGAAATTAAACTTGTAGCGGGTGTCCGATCAAGTTGCACGGCTTTACTTAGAGGTCATATTTTAGTAAGGGGTCATTATGCTGGCTAATTTAACAATTGATAGCACTTTGATTATGGGGGTTTTTGCTTTTCTTGGCTATATCGGTAAGCTACTTTATGGAATTGGAGCAAAAATTACCGAATTGACTTTAGACGTTAAAGCGATAAAAGAAAAACAAAAAGAGATAGACGATGATTTGAAAGAGATTAAAAAGGTTTAAAAATAACAATTTCCCCCTTGACTTTTATTTAGGAATTTATATGCTATTCTATACATACTAAGACCCTAAAGGGAGTGTGTATGAAGTATATTCGCCGTTTGGATTCATTGAGATTAGAGGATATTGCTTTAGTGGGAGGTAAAAATGCCTCGTTGGGGGAGATGATCAGTTCACTCAAATCATTGGGCGTTAAAGTTCCCGAAGGTTTTGCCGTAACTGCTGATGGGTATCGTTTTTTTATCAAACATAATGATTTTGAAGCTCCGATACGACATTTTTTTGAGGGGGTGGATCTCACCGACATCGAAGCACTGAATCGCTGCGGGGATGCGATACGTTCTTTAATACTAACGGGTGAAATGCCAGAAATATTAAAAACTGAAATTGCCGAAAGTTACCGTATCATGGAACGTGAATACGATATGGTGAGTGTGGATGTTGCGGTACGATCTTCCGCAACGGCAGAAGATCTCCCCGATGCAAGTTTCGCGGGTCAACAGGAGAGCTATCTGAATGTACGTGGTGAGACAATGCTCATCGAACACGTCAAGCGGTGTTTTGCCTCCCTCTTTACCGACCGTGCGATCAGTTACCGTCACAGTCGGGGATATGATCATTTTGCCGTCGCCCTTTCGGTGGGAGTTCAGAAAATGATACGCAGCGATAAGGCAAGCAGCGGGGTGATGTTCACCATCGATACCGAAAACGGTTCAGAGAATCTGATCCTCATCAACTCGATTTGGGGATTGGGGGAGAACATTGTCGGCGGGCGGGTGAATCCCGATGAATTCTACGTCTTTAAACCGACACTCAAAGAGGGAAAAATATCCATCCTTAAACGCCAACTCGGCTCCAAAGCCCTGAGCATGACGTATGATGAACGTCATCATACAATGAACCTCTCAACCCCTAAGGAACTCCAAGAGACTTTTTCGATTAATGATGATGAGGTAGCGACATTGGCCACTTATGCATTGACGATCGAAGAACATTACACCGCTATCGCCGGAGAATATCGTCCGATGGATATCGAATGGGCAAAAGACGGCCTTAGCGGAGAGTTATTTATCGTTCAAGCACGACCTGAGACGGTTCAAAGCCGTAAACTCAGCAATAATTCTTTGGAACAATATCATTTGAGTGAAGCAATAGAGAATAAAATTTTATTGAGTGGTAAAGCAATCGGGGAAAAAATCGGCTCCGGTCGGGTAAAAATCATCCATTCTCCTCATGAGGGTGAGAAATTTAATGCCGGCGATGTCCTTGTCGCCGACATCACCGATCCTGACTGGGAACCGATCATGAAAAAAGCATCGGCTGTGATCACNAATCGAGGAGGACGGACATGTCATGCCGCCATTGTAGCACGTGAGATCGGNGTTCCGACAATCGTAGGAACGGTGAATGCGACGGACATGCTGCATGATGGCGATGAAGTGACGGTGAGCTGTGCTGAGGGGGAGANCGGTCGTGTGTATGNGGGGCTGATTGATTATGAGATCACCAATATCGATTTGGGCAATCTTGCTCCNACTGTAACGAAGCTCTATATGAACGTCGGTAACCCCGATATCGCATTCAAAGTGGCTAAACTCCCAAATGACGGAGTAGGATTGGCACGGATGGAGTTTATCATTACCAATTACGTGGCGGCACATCCGATGGCATTGGTAGAACTTTCTCAGGGCAAAGAAATTAATGAGATGAAAGCTGTGAGAAAAGCGATGCGGGGATACGATGATCCTAAGAGGTTTTTTATCGACAAAATAGCGGAAGGGGTAGGGATGATTGCGGCGGCGTTTTATCCCCGTCCTGTTATCGTCAGAACCAGTGATTTTAAATCCAATGAGTACAAACATATGGTCGGCGGTAAGTCGTATGAAAATGATGAAGAGAATCCGATGATCGGATTTCGCGGAGCCAGCCGCTATTATTCACCGGAGTACAAAGAGGCGTTTATGTGGGAGTGTGAAGCGCTCAAACGGGTACGGGATGAGATGGGGCTCTCTAATGTCAAAGTGATGCTCCCCTTTGTCCGTACGCCTGATGAAGGGCGCAAAGCAATCGCAGTTATGCATGAGGCGGGATTGGTACAGGGGGAGAACGGTTTAGAAATCTATGCCATGTGTGAAATCCCCTCCAACGTCATCCTCGCAGATCAGTTTTTGGAAATCTTCGACGGCTACAGTATCGGCTCCAATGATCTTACGCAGCTCACCCTCGGAGTTGATCGTGACAGTGCATTGGTCGCGGCCGTATTTGATGAACGTAATCCTGCTGTGACACGGATACTGTCACAGGCTATTCGTGCGTGCAAAGAGCGGGGAAAATACATCGGTATCTGCGGTCAGGCTCCATCGGATTATCCTGAAATTACCCGGTTTTTAGTGGAAGAGGGGATCGATTCGATCTCTCTTAACCCCGATTCACTCCTCAAAATGCGACAGGTTGTGAGTGAGTTAGAAAATCAATAAATTATGCTGAAAAGCGATTAGCGATTTCAATATCTTTGCGTAAAAGTTCATTTATGAGACTTTGGAGATTTTCATTTTTTCCTTTGAGCTTGTCGGCAAAAAAGAGGGCGACATCTTTATCGAGATAGATCGGCGCTTCGATATCTTCGAGCGGGATATAAAATTTGCCTTGTTCGGCGTTAGTGAAATCGTATTCTTTTTTCATTTTTGGCACCTCATTTCGTAAATACGTTGTTCATTTTTAGTCGATTTTCGAGCGGAGATGATTCTAATTGAATCACCTTCACGATAGGTATGAACGATCAATAAAACGCTCATTTGTAAACTTTTACCCAAAAGAATCCAGCGTTCTTCAACGTCGGAGTGTTCATTGTCTGGGATATTGAGTGCAAATGGATCGGAAAATACATAGACTGCTTCTGCAAAATTGATAC